>ENA-OSEY01000627-OSEY01000627.1-marine-metagenome-genome-assembly--contig:-NODE-627-length-25232-cov-5.824329_pt1 | contig 25232 bp, 26 predicted proteins | sample MGYA00248465_ERZ534230 | MGnify/ENA primary metagenome ERZ534230 (study PRJEB26409, sample SAMN06344110) | marine metagenome | isolation source: Sea water from surface | place: Atlantic Ocean:Southern...
AATTAAAACTATTAAAAAAATTAATTGAAGTATCTGGAACTTCTTGTGTCCATGATACTTCGTTAGGGTTTTTTTCAGTATATATCTTTTCCCAATGATTCTTATTTGACATATTTTAAGTTACTATAGAATGATACGAAACTTGGTTAAAATTAAAAGAATATTTACCTTTTAAAATAAAATCTATGAAAAATATTTGCAAAATTTTTCTATTAGTTTTAATCTTCTCAAATTTTTCTATCTCTCAAGAGGTAAAGGATTACGTTAAATATCAAGAACCAAGAAAAATATTATTTATAGGTAACAGTTATTTGTACTATGGAGATAGCCTTCATAATCATTTTAAACGAATGGCTGAAGAATATCTTGAGGATTATGATGGAAGTGCATCTGTGAAATCTGCAACTATTGGTGGAGCTAGATTAAAGCATCATGATGTTGAAAGATTGATAAAACCCAAAGCAATAAGTTCAATTGAAAAATTTGATTTGATAATTCTTCAAGGTGGAAGTTCTGAACCGTTGACTGAGAGGAATAGACAAGAGTTTGCATTTTATGCAAAAAAACATATTGAATCAATTAGAAAAAATGATTCAAAAGCTGCATTATATATGACTCATGCGTATGTTAAGCCACACAAAGATTTTAAGCCTAATCAAATAAAAGTTATAAATGATATTTACACAAAAGTTGGTAAAGAAAATAACGTCCTTGTAATACCTGTTGGCTTAGCCTTTGATTATGCATACCGAGAAATTCCAGGAATAAAACTTCACAAAGACGATGGAACACATCCAAACCTTAAGGGAACATACCTCGCAGCATGTACTGTTTTTGCCTCTGTGTTTGAAAAATCTCCCGTAGGCTTAAAATATGATTACTTTGGACTAATCAATGAGGAGGATAAAATAATACTTCAAAAGATTGCACATGAAGTGGCTTCAACTTTTTTTCAATCAAGTATTAATTAAGCATTTAAATTTACTTAATAATAGAGAACCTTAATCCTGCATTCAACTCAAGTCTTTTAAGTATCTCATCACCCATAGCTATTGAGGGAGTCAATATTCCATAAGAATTATTTAGGGAATCTTTTGCAAGACAAACGGCACTCTCGGCTAACATTTTAGAAGTTGAGCCGTATCCAGGGTCTTTGTCTCCAGTAACTTTAAATATTGAAGTAACTGATTCATCAAATACATAAAATCTAATATTAAAGTATCCAGCTTCTCTTTCTTTTTTGTTTGGACCTTGTCCAGGTTTAGGTGAAAGAAAATTAAAAATACTTTTAAATACTGATCCTGGTTTTGCAGCTATAAAAATTAATGGTATAGATAGTAAGACTCCTCTCATTCTCCCTATGACTCCATTTCCAGTCATTACAGCTTCGTTGTATCTAAAATTTCTTCCATAGGCATAATTTGATAGGGCATTAGACCTCCTTACAATCCTTGAATTAATTCCAGCCATCAAAAATGGAGCAATCCATTTCTTTATTCTATTATCAAAAATTACAGAGCTTAAATCTCTTTTGTCAGGCCCATTTTTTTCTCCTTCAGGATTTAGACCATACGGATTAATTAAATCCTTTCTAATTTCTTTATTTTTTGAGGCTTCAGTAATTATATTATTTATACTTGCATACGTACCCCCACTATATCCTCCTTTTGCCCCAGCAACTCTCATACTAATTTGTAGGTCTTTCTTTAAAATATTTTTATGAATAAAGTATACCCCCATATCTGATGGTATTGAATCAAACCCACAGCTATTCACAATTTTTACTTTATTTGACCTTGCTTTATTATGATAGAGATCTATCATTTTTCTAATCCACTGAGATTCTCCTGCTAGATCACAATAATCAGTACCTGATTCAATACAAGACTTCACAATTAACGTTCCGTATTTTGAATATGGACCTACAGTAGAACAGACAACTTTTGTTCTATTTGTAATTTTATTTAATGATAAATAATCAAAACTATCTGCTATAATAATTGGTATATTTGAATCCAGATAGCTATTTCTAATCGATATTAGTTTAGATTTATCTCTTCCTGCTATTGCCCACTTTAAGTCTTTAGAATTATATTTTTGGAATAAATACTCTGCGACAAGTCTACCTGTAAACCCAGAAGCCCCCCAAACTATAATATCAAAATCTCTATTTTCTATTGACATATTCTATTAATTAAAATTAAATGAATAGTTACCCTTAAAAAAAAAATTTGAATAATTATAAAACGATTTCTCATTGTTATTCTAAAATATATTTAAGTGCATCTTTAGCCATTTCTGAGTGATCATGTCCAACACCTGAAACCTCAGGAGTTTTTATCCAGTTAAAATTTACATTAAGTAATTCTGCTTTTTTCTTTGAGGTTTCAAAAAAATATCTACCTCTGACTAATCTATTAAGTCCCTGCTGTTCGTCAACAATAATATTATGACGAAGAGAGGAGGAGTTAGGATTTGTATCTAAATCTCCTAAGTGAACATATAATGTTTTTGAAAAAGCTGAAATTAGTTTTGAATTACTTAACTGACTTTCCAATAGTCCATAAGGGAATACTACACCTGATTCTGGAACTGTATACCACCCAGCATTAGAGCATACAGCGGTTTTTAATTTGCTTTCAGGCATATATAAAACAAAGCGATGTAAAAATTGGGCTCCCGCAGAATGTCCCCATGCATTATAAGAAGTCTCGTTACTACTTGTTTCACTTTTTATAAAATCAAATAATTGATCTATTATTGAAAATGTCCATCTATCCGGAGAATTCAATGTATCTATGCTTGGATTATCACCGTCTTCAAAAATATTTGCTAGGTTATACATGTCTCCAGAGGGGAAATCTAGAGAATTGAACTCTGGCGCAAATACCATAAAACTATTATCGTTAGCCATCTCTATCCAATCATTCCTATAGTCATCAGCATTTCGAGATCCTCCATGAAAAGAGAATAAGATTGGAAAATTTGTTAAATCACCCTGGGGTGTATGGTAATATACATTTATACTTTTATCACTTAAAGCTCCAGTTGGTTTGAATGTAAAAACTCCAGTTGTGCCTGGATTAATAGAAACAACTTGTGTTACGTTTTCAGCTACATTATTTTGCTCCAAGCTACTATCAATAATATCATTTTTGCTTTCCGATGAGCAAGAAATAATTAATTGAAAAAAAATCAATGCTAATGTGAATTGTCTTAAAAACATATGTCTTTTATTTAGTTTTAATAAATTTATAAATTCTTATGAGGAAGTTAAAATCATATATTATTGTTAGCTACATTTTTGGTTTCATCTTCTTTTTAATTCACAATTTTGACTTTGAATCATATATTATTTTTGACTCCTTTATATTAGTATTAATTCTTAATGCACCTTCTTTTTTAGTTGCGTGTTTTTTCTATTTATTAAGAAAAAAATTATTTTGGATTTTCTTCACATTAATTTTCACAGTAATAATAAGCTTGTTCACCTTATGGTCAATAATTGAGATATATACTGGGGGTGATTGGGGGAAAATCTTATAAATACTAATCAAGCGCTTTAATTCTAATATTTTTAAATTCAATTGGATGACCTTCAGATTGAAGAGATATAAAGCCTTCTTTTAGAGGTTCTCCGATTTTATTAATGAAATTATCCGATAAGTATGTTCCACCATATCGAATATTTGAATATGACATAACAGTATCCTTTTCTATTATATGATGAACAATTGAATCTGAAAAAACAACAAACTCTACGCTCACCCAATCGTCAGTATGGATAGTTTTCGAGGTTGAGTTTACGCAGTGCTCTGTAGCTTGAAAACCATTTATATCAACTTCAGTTCCAGGAGAACACATATTTAAAGTTGGTCTTGAATTTATTCCAGATCCTCCAAGAAATTGTCCTTCTATACTTACTGGGAATCCTTGATCTAGAAACATTTGACTAGGATGTTCAGAGTGAAGCATAACACCACTATTTTTGTAATTCCAGGCTTCATTTTCATTTTTAAATAAATTAACATGCTCACCATAAAATCTATAGTCAAGTTTTAAATGATAATTTTTAAACTTTTTATTTGTATAAAATAAGTGTCCAAACTTTTCATCAAATGAAGTATAATTATCATATGATACTCTAATAGATCCGTTTTTTACACTAAATGTGTTGCGATAATTGTTATTGAATTCAAAACCTGCAATTTTCATTTCCCAACCATCAAGATCTTTACCATTAAAGAGATAAGTCCATTCAGAATTATTATCAGTATTGAGATAATTTGTAAACAATATACCAGCAGCAGCAAATAAAAATAGTACTATAAATTTTGTAAAAAAACTATAAGTAGTCATACCCCTAAGTTATGTAAAGATTTTAAATTGTAATATTTCCTTCAGCAAGTTGGACCATAAAATAAACTTTTGCCAACATAACAACTAAGAAAATTACAAAAAGTATTTCAGGATAATATTCCTTTGGGATTTTTTTGACTTTAAACACGGTACAAATGTATATTTAAGTTTTAAATCAAAAACCAAAATTTTTGTTAATTATACCTGATTTCGTTTAATTTAGCTACATATAAATAATTTTGCTACATGAATCGATACGGTCAAATTAGAGATCTTCTTCTAGGTGATTTAACAACCTCTATATTTATATTTGGCGTAGTTGTTACTTTATTAGTTTTGATATCATTAATTTTATCAAATAAAGAAAAGATGGATTATGATAAAGATTACTATGATCGTCATGGCTCATTACCTAAATAACTTATTATGAAAAACTTTTTTACTTTAATTGTTTTATTGACTTCACTAAGTCTTTACTCTCAAGCACATATTGGCGCGAGTGGATCTTACGATCTTGAAAACGAATATTCTAAACTAGGAGTAGGTATTAATTATATGTTAACCCCAAAAGTAACAATAGGAGGTGGACTAATGATAACACCGTTTGATGTTGATGATGATTACGAAATAATGTTAAACGTTAAATACAATCTTGGAAGATTTAATCTTGCAGCTGGTTACATGTTCCACGAAATGCCAGATGATCATATGGGTATGAACATGGGGTCAATGCCAATGCACAGCTCAAGTGAAAATCATAATGAACCATATGTTGGAATAGACTATAAGTTATTTAAAAATAAAAAACTTAAGCTATTCTATAATCAGTCAGAATCAATGAAAACATTAGGTTTAATGATGCCAATATTTAATATTGGAAAAAAGCATATGCACCACAATATGGACCATTCTGATCATAATTAGATTTTTAAGAAAACCATTTGTGTTTGCCAAACTGATTCCTAGGTACAGACTGTTCGTTTTCCAAATACCATTTGTATCCTTTTAAAACAGAATTTAAATATTTTTTTAATCCTGGATTAATAAAGAAAGTATGGATTAGAAAATAGCTGAATTTATTTCTATTGCTGAATACATGTGGATAAACAGTAATTTTTAGATTCGACTTTTTATCACCTGTGATTTTCCATATAACTTTAGATTTTCTTCCATTTTTTCTTCCAATGTTTAACTCATACCCCTTTCCTTCGTTCCATTTATAGAAATTTCTATGAAGTACAACCCCATTTAAATACTCTAATATATCTTCATGATTATCTTCATCCCATTTGACAACTGTATTTGATTTACAGAATGGATGAGTTTTGTTTAGATTTCCAGGCTCAGAGATAATTTGCCATACTTGTTTATTGTTAAAATCCAAGTCAATTGAACAGCTTACAGGTAAGATCATATTTATTTTTTAAAATAATTATTATTTAGGAATTAACCATAATTTATTTTCTGAATCAATCTTTCCATTAAGCTCTTCTAAGACAATCTTATCAACTATTTTGATTCCATTTTTTGCCATATTTTCAAATGTATCTATGCCATCATTTGGGAAATTTTTTCTTGTTCTATGGATATTAAACTTATTTGATAGTTTCATATTAAATTCTTTTTCAACCATTTCCCTGCCTATTATAAATCCAATTAATCCACCCCAGGTAGATGTTGGATTATCTGAGTCCCAACCAGCAAGTGTTCCAATTTTTATTGTTTCCTTTAAGTTCCCCTGACCATAAAATAAACTTACAAGACTTGAAGCAAAATTAATCCCTGCTGCATAACAACCATTACAATATAAATTTTTAGAAGTTATATTATATTCATCTTTTTGATTGACTTGATATCTGTAATAAATGGAATCTCTTGTTTGTTCCCATTTAATTCCAGAATCGTATAAACCTTTGACATAATCATACATTTTTGAAGGGTATAAATTATTATTAAGCTTAGATCTGGACTCTTTAGCAAGCCAAAACATTTTTTCTTTAATTGATTTTAAATTTTTCGTGTTTGATGCATTTGAATACATTCTAACATAAAACTCAGCAATCTCTTGCGCTTCATCTCTCGCTGTTGTTTGGATTGGAAGTCTTGACATTTCAATTGCAAATTCTGGTTTTGTAGGTGAGAATAAACCAAAAATTTCAGTAGTTAATTGAGCGTCAATCATATCATAAAATTCGTTCTTTTCAGGGTTACTAGTCTCTGGTGGCTCAAAACCTTCTAACATTAAATCAAATGCACGTTGGTTTGAAACCCATAAATAGTTCTCTTCCTCAATGTAAATATGTTTTAACCACCCATCTCTTATTTGAGATGGAGTTAAAATATTAGTCTCATAAAAATTTTGTAAATATTGATACATATACTCAATATCTGTATCATCATCTGACCCCCAAATTTCATCTTCTGATTTTAAAACATAATCAATTTTAATGTTTGATTTATCAATTGAATCATCCTCCCAGATACTTCTTTGATCAGTTTTACCCCAATTTTCTCTAGTATAAAAATCACCTGTCTTAATTTCCCCAATGTTTCCAATTTTATCATTTTCAGTTATCAATCCAGTCCAATTTGCAATTAGTTGGCCTAACCAAAAACCTTCAAGTTGATCTTGATAATTCTCTTTTGATATTTCAATAAATGCATGTTCTTCTTTATTTAATGAACTACATGAAGTAATTACAGATACAATTAAAAACAGACTTATATTTCTCATAAAACTCATATTACTAATTTAATATTTAAATGCTTTTATTTAGTATTGCTAATCTTCAATGGACCAATAATCCCACTTGCCACTTTCAGCATACAACTCAACTATACTTTTAAGTTTATTTTTTTTAAAAGTTATTTCATTATTATCATTATGCTTAATTAATTTATCTTGAACTGTAGATATAATTTTTTTTAGTTCTTTTTTTAAAAACTCTTGAGAATCTTTAAATTCTTCTTTTGAATAAAAGGGTGCAAGAGCTTTAACTATACTTTTGTGGTTTCCCAGATATAAAGATTTTTGTGATTCACTATTTTTAAAGATGCAGATATATGAGTTCCATCTTTTGTCACATACGACAGTAGACGTTGTAAATAAACTTTTATTGATTGACTTAATTTTTTTTAGAATTTCCTTTTTCTCTATTTGAACTTTATTCAATTTATCTTTTACTTTTTTTATCTTTTTTCTAGATTTATTTAAAGACTTTGATAATTTATTTTCCTTTTCATAAGTTTTATAATAAGTTAATAATAAATCTTTTTCATCTTTTTTAAGTGAATCAAATTTTTCTTGAGAAATTCTTTTTAATTTTTCCATATTTATACTATACTAAATATACAATTTATTTTATACATATAGTGTTATTTTGTGCCCTTATTCTAATTCTGTGCCCCTTAAGGTATTTTTTTGATTTTTAATTAATTATTTTCATTTAATATCTTTGTATTTGTAAAAGTTTACAAATCATGAAAAAAATACTTTTTCTTATGTCTTTTCTTCTAATTGGATGCGGAGGAGAAATTTATTACTTAGATAGTTTTAATTACAGTCAATCCGGTGAAGCTACATATGAGACTAAAGAACTTGAATCAGAAAATCTCGAGGGCGCTTTCACTGAAGCCTATGAGATTATTGCTGATGAAATCATATCTGTTTACTCAGATGCTCTCAATAAAGATAATAGCCTTGGTGGTGTTGATAATGAAATCAAAGCTTTAGAGTTTCTCAATCAAGCACTATTCAATTATGAGATATTTACTGTTAATCGAGAAAAAATGCGAATTAATATTACTGATAAAGAATTTGACAGAAAATCTATTTTAAAAGATAGTATTTTGAATAAATCACGAATTAAAGACGAAGCAGAGAAGTTACTTAAATAAACAATATGAAGTTTACACCTATTGATTATTCTGCTTTTGGAATATGGGTCTTTATTAGTATTGTATCATCTTATATTTTAATAAGAAAATTAAAATTTTTTAAAGGAAGTAGAAATGCTCAGTTAGCCTTGACATGTGGACTAATTTTGGGTCATGTTGTATACTTAGTTTGGAAATATATATTTTTAATTTTAATTGGAGCTAATTGAAATCTAATTAGGCTTACCACATGCTCCATCAATAAATGATGTCACTCCACCAAAACTACTAGCATAACAAATGTTTGGATATGTAATTCCATTGCAACCGCATACAGGTTCATATATCTCAATACATAAAGCTAGCTCATCAATTTTAGTTTCATCTATACATGCAATATCTTCAGACTCTTCAGATGAGCATGAAAAAATAAAGATTAAAGAAGTTATTAGCAGCTTTGAGAATACTTTCATATTTTAAAAATATTATAATTATTCAAAATACAATAGATTGATTTAAATATTCTTTCATAAATTGTATGCATTCAGTATTATAAACAGATTAATATGGGAAGCAAATTTTTTGGAAACAAAAACGATAACAGAGAGACAAACGGAAAACGACAGGTTAAAAACTCAAATAAGAATTCAAAAAAAAATTATAGTACCAAACTTCAGTCTAAGGGTGTAGTAAAATCCAAAATGACTGGTATCAGAAAAGTTGGAAGAGGTAACTAAACCTTCTAAAATTTTAAGGAATACTATGGATTATTATTTCAAGTCTTTAAAAAAGTTCACATTTATATTCTTGTTTTTTTACATTTTGGGTTGTTCAAATCAAGTGACAATTTCAGAGGACTCATATGTTATAAAAAACATATCCATTATTGATCCAATTGATGGACTTCAATCGACTAAAAGTGTAATCCTAACTGACAACATTATCACTAAGATAATAGATAATGATAATGAGCTTATAGCCAATAATAATTCTATAATAGATGCGAGTGGGAAATATTTAATTCCAGGCTTGTGGGATGCTCACATTCATTTTTCTTTTGATACTGACCTAGCACCATACATGCCAGGACTTTTTCTAGCTCATGGAGTAACAAGTGTTCGTGATACGGGTGGACCAATTGACTTGGTTGTTAAAATGAAAGATTTATCATTGATGGATCCGCTTAATAATCCAAATGTTTACATCGCAGGACCACTAATAGATGGAACACCAAATGTATATAACAATTCAAGCCCATCATTTCCCCTTCTCTCAATTGAGAACAATGACATTATTGATATTGAATCCAATGTACTAGGAATAGTAGATAGAGAGGTAGATCTTTTAAAGGCTTATGAAATGCTTACTGAAAATCAGTTTTTAGCAATAATGAGAATTGCAAAAAAAGCAAACTTGAAGGTAACAGGACATATTCCTCTGAGTATGACATTATTTTCTGCTATTGACTCAGGTTTAAATGGAATAGAGCACCTTAGAAACTTTGCACTTTCAATTGCAAGTAATTCTGATGAACTTTACAGGGAGAGAATAGAGTTACTTAAAAATCCAGATGATTTACCAGGGAGTGATTTAAGATCTCTAATTCATTCCAAACAAAGAATGAAAGCCCTTGACTCGATTGATTATGATAAGTTTGAAGAGGCAGCAAATCTTTTGGCATTAAAAAATGTATGGCAAACACCAACACTTTTTTTATATAGAAATTCTGCACAAAAAATATTTAAAGATCTTTCTTTTATTAATGAGTTAAACAAATTACCTGATCAAATTAAACAAAAATGGATTAAAGAGATTGCAGATACTGACACAATAATTGATAAAAATAGTTTGAGATATTCTGAATGGTTAGAGGAAGCCACAGGTAAACTTCATAAAAAAAATGTCCCTTTTATGGCAGGTACTGATACCCCAATTGGATATTTAATTCCTGGCAGAAGCTTACATATTGAGTTAGAGGTCATGGTAGAAAGTGGATTCTCAAATCTTGAAGCAATAAAAAGTGCAACTGTAAATCCAGCTAAGTTTTTTGGATTAGAAAATAAAGAGGGAAGAATTAAAAATGGATATCAGGCAGACCTTGTAATTTTGAATTCAAACCCTTTAGATGATATCAGTAATACTCAGGATATATATGGAGTAATAAAAAACGGTGAGTTCTTATCAAGAGAATCTTTGGATTCATTGATGTATAAAAATTAATTAACCCCTAAATATCATTTAGAGGTTAATTATTCTTATTTGTTGAATTACTGAGGAAGTTGTGCTGGATTAAAATAATAATCTTCCCTCACTATTTCACCTTCTTCGTTAAATGAGTGCTGAATATGTTGAAGGATGGTACCAATATTTCCTGATTTTTTATTTTTAAATGTCATTTCAACCCAGGAAATTACTACTGCACCATCTCCCTCATAATCCAATACATCAGGGAAACCACTTTCTCTTATATTCATAATCTCAAATGTCTCCATATACTGATCAAACTGAGCAAACTCTTCTTCTAGAGTTTTAAATTCGTCAATTCCAGAATTCATTACATTATAAAATCTTGTGTTTTCAGTGTAGTGAGATTTTATCTCATCAACATCAGCTGTTTTGTATGACTGATAAAGCAGTCTTACCTTTGTAACTAGTGGGTGATCTTTATAGATTACACCGTTTTTACTAGTTCCATATGCATCCGCATTTTTTTGCCATAAAATTTCATCATCATTAATCCAAATTGTTTGGATTTTGTCACCTTTTGCTGTCATTCTGTATGTCCCATATCTAGGCATATCTAGACTAACTCCAGTGTTCTTATCATATCCAGTTAAGAATTCGTATGTTTTTACATCAACAATATCATCTTGTTTATATTCAAAAACATCTGGATAGGCTCCCCCATAGTGTTTGATGTCAAAGTTTATAAAATTTTTACTCAAATAGTTTGATGTTCCAAGAATCCAATTAAGACCATTAGACTCTCTGTTTCTTAATCTCCAAACTTTAACATCATCTGTAACGAGTTCTCTTAGTTTATCAAGATCTCCAGATATATAAGCCTTGTTAAATTCATTCACAACATCAATAGCAGGATGTTCTATATATATTTTTCCATTTGTTTGTTTTTGAGAAAACACACTTAATGAAAATAAAACTGTAAGTATTAATAATATTTTTTTCATTTTATTGATTTTAAGATTATGTTGTAAGTTAAATAAAACATATACATTTGTGAAAGTTTATGAAACTAATTATTAGAAATTCTGATAGAATAGGCGTTGTATCATCTGGACTCTGTATGCTCCATTGTTTTGCAACACCATTTTTATTTTTATCACAATCCTCTTTGATATTCATTTCAGTAGATTTTACATTAACATGGTTTATCCTTAATTATGTTTTCTTATTTATTTCATTTATTGCAATTTACCATTCAGTTAAAAACTCAACAAATAGATTTATCAGGATATTCCTTTATCTTTTCTGGGTAGTATTATCAGGATTGATTATTAATGAAAGTTTAGAAATATTCTCTATTCCAGAAGCTGCAACTTATTTTTCAGCATCTTCATTAATTTGTCTTCACATTTATAATTTAAGATACTGTAGGTGTGACGATGAAGATTGTTGTGCATCATAAATTTATTCATGCTATCTTCCAATCAACGTAAATTAATTTCACAATTAGATAAAAAAAAATACCGTTTAGAAAAAAATCTTTTTGTGGCAGAAGGGAAAAAAGTTGTATATGAATTAATAAATTCTGATTGGCCATTTAAAAACCTATTTTCTACTGAAGAAGATTTTCATCCAGATGTTGAACTTTTGACATCATCTGAGATGAAAAAGATTACAAAATTCAAAACACCTAGTCAAGCATTAGGTGTATTTGTTTTACCTGAACCTCAAAAAATATTATCTGAACCTATTTCAATTGGTGTTGACGGTATAAGTGATCCAGGAAATCTTGGTACTATTATAAGATTATGTGATTGGTTTGGGATATCAGAATTGATTTGTAGTAAAAATACCGTTGACTGTTTTAATGCTAAAGTAATCCAAGCTTCAATGGGTTCAATAGCTAGAGTTAGGTGTCATTATGTAACTGATCTTGGAGCAGTTTTAACTAAGATGCAAAAGCCAATCTATGGTGCAACTATACATGGAGATTCTATATATTCAACAATACTGCCAAATAAAGCCTCTTATGTTTTTGGTAGTGAATCTCATGGAATATCAAAGCCATTATTTAACTATTTGAAAGGAGAGTTTTCTATTCCCTCATTTAGAGATGGAGATAATAAAGCAGAGAGTTTAAATGTTGCAAATGCTACTGCAATTTTTTTAAGTGAATTATTCAGGGGTTTAAAAGTCTAAATTTAAAAAACCCTTCAGTAGGTGAAGGGTTATATAATTTGTGTAATGTAGCGGTTAGCTTGCTCCCCCTCTTGGACTCGAACCAAGGACCCTCTGATTAACAGTCAGATGCTCTAACCAACTGAGCTAAGGAGGAATAGTCGGCAAATATAATTTTTTTTTTACATTTAAGTTTAATCTTATTCCTATATTTGAGATATAAAGTGAGAAATTTTTTTAGTTATATTCTATTAATTTCTCTACTGTTCCCAACAGTAGTTGAGACTTTTCATGCGATTCATGATTCACATGAGATATCAATTGAAGATAATTTAAGTATTCATGACTCTGAATTTCATTGTCAAGTATCTTTATTTTTAATTCAAGAAGATGACCTAGATCTCTTTATAAATAACTCATTAGAATCATTTGTTTCTCACTACTTTAAAAGTACTTTTAAACAATATCAGGAATTAATATTAAATACTGATTATAGTATTGAACTTAATAGAGGGCCACCTAGCCTGGCTTAACATCTATTTAATTTACTATTAGACTTTATTTAAGTCTAATACTCCTTATTAACTTATTAAAAATTAACTAATTATGAAAAAATATTTATATCTATTGATATTTACTTTTGTTACACTAGCAATTGTTTCTTGTTCAAAGGATGATCATGACGGTCATGATCACGATGATCACGATCATGATCACATTGCTTATGTAGCTAAGTCTTAACATTAAATACATTACCTCCTTACTAGAGTGAGGAGGTAATTTTTAGGCTTTGTGTAAGGCAAAAAATTGCACCAAATAAAAATTAAAAAACAAATAATGAAAAAAATATATATATATAGTTTATTAGCTTCAATGCTTTTAATCTCACAGGCATCTTTTTCTCAGGGAGTACCTATGCCTGACACAGTAGAGTTAGATGAAATTATTCTATCTCTTCCATTTAATCAAGATCGAGGAAAGTCTGTGATTAAGGTAAACAAAATAAATCTAAACGGTATTAATCCAATTCTTAGGTCTTATATAAGCAAATCTATATCCAAACTTCCGGGAATTAGCTTAATCACAACGGGACCAGGTATTGCTAAACCATCAATAAGAGGTCTTAGCGCAAGTAGAGTAATAATCTACAATCAGGGTGTAAGACTAGAGAATCATCAGTGGGGTGACGAGCATGGAGTAGGTGTATCGACTTCTGGAGTTAGTTCTGTAGAGTTAATTAAAGGTCCAGCATATGTTCTTTATGGTAGTGATGCTATGGGTGGAGTATTATATATAGAACCGGAAAGGTACTCTAATGATTTCTCAGTTGACTACATGGGGATTTATAATTCCAACTACAGTGGTGTTACAAATAATCTTGGACTGAAAGGAAGTTCAGGAGACTTTTCTTATGTTTTAAGGGGTAATATGACTGATAATCAAAATTTCTCAACACCAGATGGTGAAGTTGAAAACACTTGGTTAAAGGAATATGATTTCCAAGGAGGTTTAAAATATCAATCTGAAAAATTTTCATCTGACCTTAGATTGTCAGTAAACATTTCAGAATTAGGAATTCCTGAAGGGGAAGAGGGTCATGAAGACCATGAAGACCATGAAGACCATGAAGGCCATGAAGGCCATGAAGACCATGAGGGTCATTATCAAGAGCTATCTCATACGATGTTAACTTGGAAGAATAACTTTGATCTTGGAAACAATCACGATCTTGAAATTACTCTTGGAAGACAATTTAATGAGAGAAAAGAGTTTGGTGGTCACGGTGAAGAAGAAGGACACGAGGGTCATGACGATCATGAAGGCCATGATGATCATGGTCATGGAGGAAGTGGTGCAGAACTTGATATGGAACTAACCACTAACACAATTGATATTGCATTAACTATGCCTCAGTCTGATAATTTCAACATGATATTAGGTTCAAACATACTCTCACAAGAGAATAAAAACTTTGGTTTTGAAGAATTAATTCCTGATGCAGACATGAATGACTTTGGACTATATGGTCTAGGACAAATTACAATGGAAAATGGTTCAGCTTTAATTGGAGTTAGATATGATTCAAGATCTATTACATCTGAAATGGGTTCTGCTGATTTTTCAAATTTTAATGGTTCAATTGGGTTAAAGAGAAATTTAGGAAATGCATCATTAAGACTAAATCTTGGTTCTGGATATAGAGCACCAAATCTTATTGAATTATTTGCTGAAGGAATTCATCACGGTACTTTTAGATATGAAAGAGGTAACCCAAATCTTGAGGCTGAGACAAGTTTCCAAAGTGAAATTTCATTAGATTTAAGTGATGAAGATTCATCTTTAGCTTTCGATGTTTTCTATAATGATATATCAAATTATATATATGTTGCACCATCTAATGAGGCTGTAGCTGGATATAAGCTTTACAATTTTTTACAGCAAAATGCAACTCTATGGGGCTCAGAGATAATTTACTCAAAACAAACTGGTATTGAATGGTTGTCCTCTAACACGTCTCTTGAATATATCAATGGAAAATCTGCGGATGGTAATCCTCTACCTTTTATAGCTCCATTAACATTTAAGCAAGTCTTTAATTTAGATTTTTCAGACAATTACTCTCTTGAAATTGACTTTGTAGCTAAGGCTAAACAAAGTAGAATTTCTCAGTTTGAGGAAGAAACAGATGGATATTCACTATTGAACCTTTCTGGAAATTGGATGACATCTTTCTTGAATAAAGATTTAAATATTTTTTGGAGTATAGACAATGTGTTTGACACAGAATATTATGATCACCTATCTAGATTGAAAGAATCTGGAATAGCAGGTCTTGGAAGAAATATTTCGATTGGATTGAAATATAATTTCTAAAATATCATAAATCAATTTAATCTAAAGAGGCTAGGTTTTTTAATCTAGCCTTTTTTAGTTTGCAAATGCTCTGACTATATCATTTCCATTTGCATATAGAACAATTGCAATTAAAATAAAGAACCCTATCATAGTAGATACCTCCATAAATCTATCGCTTGGTTTTCTACCTGAAACCATTTCGTATATTAGAAACATTACATGTCCTCCATCCAAAGCTGGAATTGGCAATACATTCATAAAAGCTAAAATAATCGAGATAAGTGCAGTTGATAGCCAGAAGCCTTTCCAGTCCCATTTTGCAGGGAAAATATTACCAATAGTCCCAAATCCACCGAGTTGTGATGCTCCTTTTTTTGTAAAAACAAATGAAAATCCTGCGACGTACTCATATAATGTCCAATAACCGTAATTAAAACCTTGAACAATACTTTCAAACAGACCAAGCTTTTTATTTATGGTTCTAATTTCATTTCTTCTAACAACCCCAATTGTTCCATCATCATTTCTATCAATATTTAATTTATAAATTGAGTTACCTCTTTCAACTTCAACATCTATTAGATCATCGGTGTTATTGTTTATCCAATTTGAGAAATCTGCCCAGTCATATATACTCTGTCCATTTACTGAAACAATAACATCTCCAGATTGCATACCTGCATATAATGCAGGAGAATCATTAAAAACAGAATCTATAGTAGCACTAAATATGGGAGTAAAACTACTTATTTGTCCACTTTGAAATATTTCATTACCAATATTATCTGGGATGTTAATCTCAGATATAGATCCATCAATCTTTTCAACTTTTACTTTATCAACAGGTCTTAGTAGTAACATTCTGTTTATATCTAGAACAAAGTCTAACTCTTCACCATCTACATCAATTATTTTATCACCTTTATCAAAACCAATCTCTTGAATAAATGCTGAAGGTTCAAGACCAAGGGGTATATTTTCTTGTGGAAGTGTCTCTTTCCCCCAGACAAAAAGAACCATCATGTAAATGAGAAATCCAAGTAGTAAATTAACTGTTACACCACCAAGCATAATTATTAGTCTCTGCCAAGCTGGTTTTGATCGAAATTCCCATGGTTTAGGTGGTTTCTGCATTTGTTCTTTATCAAAGCTTTCATCAATCATACCGGAGATCTTGACATAACCTCCAAGTGGCAACCATCCAATTCCATATACTGTTTCACCAATTTTCTTTTTAAATAAAGAATATTTCACATCGAAGAATAGATAAAATTTTTCAACTCTACATCCAAATACTCTTGCAGGAATAAAGTGACCAAGTTCATGCAATGCAATTAATATTGATAAGGATAATAATAACTGGCCTGCTTTAATAAAAAATTCTGGTGAAAACATATTTTAATTTTTGAACTGCAAATTTAATATTTTTTTAATTCCTTGGATTATCTTTGTTATCCCCAAATAAAAAAAATATGTTAAAAAGGTATGGTCTTTTTGCTTCAATAATGCTGATAATATCATTGTCGGCCATATTTATGTTTTACAGTGTATTAACTCCTGAAAAAAAATTACCTATATATCAACCTAACATGGTCAAATTTCAATTAGTTGATAGTACTATTCAGCATGTTAAGAGGTTTCATAAAATTGATAACTTTTCACTTGTAAATCAGAACAATGAGATTATTACCAATGAAACTTATGATGGTAAGATTTATATAGCAGACTTTTTTTTCACAACATGTCCGGGTATTTGCCCAATTATGAAAGAAAATATGATTGTTCTTCAAGATGAGTTCATTAATGATGATGATATCCTACTTTTATCTCATACTGTTACCCCAGAAATTGATTCGGTTCCTATTTTAAAAAAATATTCACAAGAACAAGGGGTTGTAGATTCTAAATGGAATATGGTTACGGGAGATAAAAAGCAAATTTATGATTTAGCCAGAAAATCATATCTGGTTGCTGAAGATATCGAGAGTCCTGTAAAGTATGATATGATTCACACTGAGAATTTTGTACTTGTAGACTCAAAGAGAAGAATTAGGGGCTTTTATGATGGAACGGATATTGATGTAATGGAAGATCTGATAAATGATATAAAAATTCTTAAAAAAGAAGACTCTGATTAGTTCATAAGTTCTTCAATGTGTCCAGTCTCTATAGGAATATCTTTCATTAAATTAATTGGTTCTCCTTTACTTTGTATTACCACATCATCCTCAAGTCTTACACCAAAACCTTCATCTGGAACATATATTCCTGGTTCAACAGTAAATACCATATTCTCTTGAAATGGATCTTCCAATAGCCCATAATCGTGTGTGTCAAGACCTAAATGATGAGAGGTACCATGCATAAAATACTTTTTGTAAGCGGGATTTTTCTTAGTCTGATTTTTTATATCATTTTTATCAATGAGCCCAACATCAAGTAATTCCTTTGTCATAATTTCACCTACTTGATCATGAAATAATTTCCAATTGTTACCGACAGTTAACAATTTAGTAGCTTCATTTTTAACTCTTAAAACAGCATTGTATATTTCCTTTTGTCTTTTTGAGAATTTTCCTGATACAGGAACAGTTCTAGTCATATCACTAGAATAATTTCCATATTCTGCTCCAACATCCATTAATATTAATTCCCCACTTTTACATTGTTTATTGTTTTTTACATAGTGAAGGACATTATTGTCATTTCCACTAGCTATAATTGGAGAATATGCAAAACCTTTAGATGAACTATTAATAAATTCATGAATAAATTCTGCCTCAATTTCATATTCCCAAACATTAGGTTTTATAAACTCTAAGACCCTGTTGAATCCTTTCCTTGTTATATCACACGCTTTTTTTATTTGATCAATTTCATCAGGGTGTTTTATAGATCTTTGTCTTTGAAGGATAGGATTACTTTTAGCAACATTGTGAGCAGGGTACTTTTTTAAGAGCCATGAAATAAATCTATCCTCTCTGGTTTCAACTGGAGAATTTGCTCTATAGTGCTCATTTTTATTTATATAAAAAGTATCAACTTTAGTTGCAATTGAACTTAGGATATCTTTGAAATCATCAATAAAGTATATACTATCAATACCAGATAGTTCATTTGCCTGTTTTTTACTTAATTTCTCACCTTCCCAAACTTTAGTATGATTGTCTGATTTTCTTATAAAAAGGATCTCTCTTGTCTTATCATCTTTTGATGGAGGATACAGTAATAATATAGTTTCTTCTTGATCAATACCTGTTAGATGAAAAATATCTCTATGTTGTTCAAAAGGTAGCTCGGAATCAGCACTTACTGGATATATATCATTAGAGTTGAAAACAGCCATAGAGTTACCCTTCATTTCATCCATGAAATTCCTTCTGTTTCTTTTATAAATTGAATTACTAAGTGGCTTGTATCTCATTTAATTTTATCAATCACTGGTTATTTAATATAATGTTTTTAAATTAAAGGTAAAATTAAATAATATGAAAAAGTTTTTATCCATTGTACTTTATACAATTAGCTATACTCTTGTATTCTCTCAGCCAAGTCCATCAGATGCACAGAGTATAATCAATGCCTATAAAAATAAAGAGACTTTAACTCATTCATCCAGAGTAAAAAATATTGAGTTTAGAAATATAGGGCCAACAATTATGAGTGGAAGAGTTGTAGCACTTGAGGTCAATCCCCAAGATCCAACAAAATTCTATGTTGCTTATGCTTCTGGTGGAGTATGGTATACAGATAATAACGGAACATCATTTGAGTCTATCTCTGATGATTGGCCAACTCAAAATATTGGTGAAATTGCAATGGATTGGGGTAATGGTACATTATGGGTTGGGACAGGAGAAAATAATTCTTCAAGATCCTCATATTCTGGGATAGGAATTTTGAAGACAAATGCTGATGGTTCAAATTGGAAAAATGTTGGCCTACATGATAGTCATCATATTGGAAAAATTTTAATAAATCCTGAAAATTCTGATCATGTAGTAATTGGAGTTACTGGGCACCTGTATTCAAATAATATTAATAGAGGTGTATATGTAACAAAAGACGGAGGGGAAAACTGGAATAAGACATTATATGTTGACGATATCACTGGAATTATTGATATGTCTTATACCCCAGGAGACTTTAAAATAATGTATGCAACTTCTTGGGAAAAAGATAGAAAAGCTTGGACTTTTGATGAGGATGGGAATGGTTCAGGTATATATAAAAGTATTGATGCAGGGGATAATTGGACCTTAATATCAAATAATAAATCTGGTTTCCCAACAGGAGCAGGAGTAGGAAGGATTGGATTAGCAGTTTTTGATAAAGACGTAGTTTATGCAGTTGTTGACAATCAAAACTTTAGACAATCAACTAAAAAGGAGGAAGATAAAGGATTAACTAAAGAGTCATTTATAGGTATGACACTTGAGAGATTTAACGAAATAAGTGTTGATGATCTTAAATCTTTTTTAAGATCAAATAGATTTCCTTCTAAGTATAAACCTGAAGCAATAAAGAAGAAAATTAATGAGGGAGAACTTCAGCCTGAAGACCTGTACAGATATTTAGTAAATGCAAACTCTGAATTATTTGATACTCCAATAATAGGAGCAGAAGTTTATAAAAGTATTGATGGAGGAAACAAATGGGTTAAAACTCATGATAGTTATCTAGACGGAGTTTACAATACTTATGGTTATTACTTTGGTAAAATTCATGTTGATCCTAACAATAGTGAAAAAATTTATACCTATGGGGTTCCAATTTTATCTTCTGATGATGGAGGAAAAACCTTTTACAGAATAGGTAAGGAAAATGTTCATGCTGATCACCATGATTTATGGATCAACCCTGAAAAGCCTGGTCATTTAATCAATGGAAATGATGGAGGAGTAAATATCACATACGATGATGGAGAAAATTGGATCAAGAACAATTCAACTGAAGTTGGACAATTCTATGCAATAAATGTAGATTACCAAAAGCCATACAATGTTTATGGTGGACTTCAAGACAACGGTGTTTGGATGGGCCCACATAATGCAGCAGTCAATAAAAGATGGAATATGACAGGTCAATATCCATGGAAAGGTATACTAGGTGGAGATGGAATGGAAATCCAAATTGATAATAGAAACCCAAATATTGTCTTTACGGGATACCAATTTGGTTTTTACTCTAGATTAGATTTAGACTCTGGTAAAAGAAAGTCTATTAAACCAAGTCATGAGCTAGGCGAGTCCCCATATAGATTCAACTGGCAGACCCCAATTTTATTATCACCACATAACCAAGATGTACTTTATCTTGGTTCAAATTTTTTGCATAAGTCAACTGATCAAGGAAATAACTGGGAAAATATATCAGAAGATTTAACCAAAGGTGGTAAAAAGGGAAATGTACCATATGGAACAATCACTACAATTTCAGAATCGCCTATTAAAGAAGGGATAATTTATGTTGGGAGTGATGATGGTTTGATTCATGTTACAAAAAATGGTGGAAAAACATGGAAGAATATCTCAGGGAACCTGCCAAAAGATCTTTGGGTAAGTAACGTTTTTGCTTCAAACCATGATGAAAAAATTGTTTATTTATCACTTGATGGATATAGGTGGGACAACTTTTCGCCTTATCTTTTCAAGAGTAAAAATTATGGTAAGACATGGGAAGCAATTAGTTCTAATCTACCAGATTCACCAATTAATGTTGTGATCGAAGATAATGTAAATGAGGATATCCTATATATTGGAAACGATCATGGGGTATATATTTCATTAGATCAAGGAAAAACTTGGGAGCCATTTAGCAATGGTCTTACATCTGCAGCTGTCCATGATTTAGTTATCCAAGAAGATGAGCAGCACCTTTTAGTTGGTACACATGGAAGATCAATATATCTAGCTGATATATCTTTAATTCAGGATCATGCTATTGATAATCAACAAGCAGATATTAAAATTTTTGATATTAAAGATATTAGTTTCTCTGAAAGATGGGGTACAAAAAGGAGTACAGATATAAATTATTTTGCTCCAAATTTAAAGTTTTCAATTTTCTCTAAAATCAATAAAGAAGGATCTTTACAGATTATTAATGCTAATAAAGATATTTTATTTGAAGAGTCAATTTCACTTGACACTGGATTTAATTTTATAAATTATAACCTATCAGTATCAGAAGATATTAATTTAGATTTTGGTGTTGAATCTCAAAATGGAGAAAAGTATTTAGGAAAAGGGACTTATATAATATCTATAAAAACTGATAATACTATAATAACAAATCAATTTAAAATAAAATAGTTATTTCAACTTTTATGAATTAATTTTATAAGTTGAAAAATTATTATGTCATTGATTTCTATATTTAAATCTTCTATCGGAAAAAAACTTTTGATGGCCTTATCAGGCATTTTTTTGGTAGTCTTTTTAACACAACATTTTCTAATTAATGTTACTTCAGTTTTTAGTGAAGAAATATTTAATTTTTTATCCCATTTTATGGGAAATAATCCAATTGTTCAATTTATTTTACAACCAATATTGATATTTGGTGTTATTTTTCATTTCGTAATGGGTTTTTATTTAGAAATCATAAATAGAAAATCAAGAGGTGCCAATTATTCAAGATATGCAGGTGGTGATAATGCTTCTTGGATATCCAGAAATATGATATTTAGCGGTGGAGTTGTCTTATTATTCTTAATTCTCCATTTCTATGACTTTTGGGTACCAGAGATGAACTATAAATACATTGAGTTCCTTCCTGAAGATCCTAATAGATATTATGAAGAATTAATTCATAAATTTGAGAGTCCAATTAGAACATCAATATATTCTGTATCATTTATCTTTCTAGCTCTTCATCTTTTACATGGTTTTAGCTCATCATTTAAAACCATCGGTGTTGATTCTAAATATTATAAACCCATAAAATTATTTACGCTTATTTTTTCAATTCTAATTCCTTTTGGTTTTATTTTTATTGCTGTTTTTCATAATCTTATGCATTAAATTTATGGGGCACAAAATGGGGTACAACTAATTTAAAAGTTATATATTTGTATTATGGGATTATATCTTACAGAAAAACACATAAAATATAAAGATGGTAAAGATGATCATGTATCACCTTTTTTTATTTACCATAATAACAATAAAAGGACAAAGGTCTTCTGTAGCCTAAAAGTAAACAATAAAGATTGGTGCTTTGATAAGAAAAAGGTCAAATCAACGGATAAACAGTCTGGCTCAAAGAATCGAAAGATTAAATCCATAAAATCTCAATTAGAGAATATTATTAATTTGTATGAGTCAAATAAAGAAACACTAACTCCTGAAAAATTAAAATCCGAGTTCGAGACTACTAAACTTATAGCTAATGAAATAAATAAAGTAAGTCATAAATCCTCTTTAAGTTCAAAAGTTCCTAGTGGTCCTCTTTCTTCCAAGTGGGAATCACACAAAGGAAGTATTAACCTTGTTAGTCCATCAAATAAACGAAATATTGACATAATTGTTGTCGGAACAGGCTTGGCAGGTGCTTCCGCTTCAGCAACTCTCGCAGAGTTAGGGTATAATGTTAAAGCTTTTTGTTTTCAGGATTCTCCTCGAAGAGCTCACTCAATTGCTGCTCAAGGAGGGATAAACGCATCTAAAAATTATCAGGGAGATGGAGATTCAGATTATAGACTTTTTTATGACACTATAAAAGGAGGTGACTATAGATCAAGAGAAGCTAATGTCTACAGACTTGCTGAAGTATCTGGAAACATTATTGATCAATGTGTTGCTCAAGGAGTACCCTTTGCTAGAGATTATGGAGGTTTACTTGACAACCGCTCATTTGGAGGAGTTCAAGTGTCAAGAACTTTCTACGCTAAAGGACAGACTGGACAGCAATTACTCTTAGGAGCATATTCAGCTATGAACAGGCAAATTGCCAGAGGTAAAATTGAGATGTTCAGCCGTCATGAAATGATGGATCTTGTTAAAATTGATGGGAAAGCAAGAGGTATTATTGCAAGAAATCATGTTACTGGTAAGCTTGAGAGATTTTCTGCTCATGCAGTAGTAATTGCTTCCGGTGGATATGGAAACATTTTTTATCTATCAACAAATGCAATGGGAAGTAATGTCACCGCGTCATGGAAAATTCATAAAAAAGGAGCCTACTTTGCCAATCCATGTTTTACTCAAATTCATCCAACATGTATCCCAGTATCAGGTGATTATCAGTCAAAACTAACTTTGATGTCTGAATCGTTAAGAAATGATGGAAGAATATGGGTGCCAAAAGATTTAACTGATGCTAAACTAGTCCAAGAAGGGAAGTTATCACCTCTTGATATCAAGGAAGAAGATAGAGATTATTATCTAGAAAGACGATACCCTGCATTTGGTAATCTTGTACCAAGAGATATTGCTTCAAGAGCTGCTAAAGAAAGGTGTGATAATGGTTTTGGTGTTAATAAAACTGGAGAGGCTGTATACCTAGACTTTTCTCATGCAATTATTAGATATGGTAAGGAGAAAGCGTTAATAAATGGTCAAGATGAGAATAATATTGAAATAGTAAAAACATTAGGTAGAGAAATTATAAAACAAAAATATGGAAATCTGTTTCAGATGTATGAAAAAATAGTTGATGAAGATCCATATGTTATGCCAATGAAAATATATCCTGCAGTTCACTATACAATGGGTGGTGTATGGGTTGATTATAACTTAATGACCACAATTCCAGGATGTTTTGCTATTGGTGAAGCAAACTTTTCAGACCATGGAGCAAATAGGTTAGGTGCCTCTGCACTTATGCAAGGATTAGCAGATGGATATTTTGTTTTGCCTTATACAATTGGGGATTATTTGTCTGATGATATAAGTACAGGTAAAATTAGTACTGAAACAAAAGAATTTGAAGAAAGTGAAAAGGCTGTCCAAAACCTACTTACAAAGCTAATATCTAATAAAGGGAAAAATTCTGTTGATTATTATCACAAAAAACTAGGAAAGATAATGTGGAATAAATGTGGAATGTCTAGAAATCAAAATGATTTAGTTGATGCGATTAATGAAATAAAAAAATTGAGAAAAGACTTTTATAAAAACGTAAATGTAACTGGAAAGATTGGCGAATATAATGAAGAACTTGCAAAAGCAGTAAGAGTTGCAGATTTTCTAGAGCTTGGTGAATTATTTGCAAAAGATGCATTAGAAAGAAATGAATCATGTGGAGGTCACTTTAGAGAAGAATACCAAACTAAAGACGGAGAAGCTATAAGAGATGATAAAAACTTTAAGTTTGTTTCAGCTTGGGAATTTGTTGGTGAGCCATCTGATGCTAAACTCCATAAAGAAGATCTTAAATATGAAGAAATAGAAGTCAAAACCAGATCATATAAATAACTAATTATATCAAATACCTAATATGAAACTTAACCTCAAAATATGGAGACAACAGGATTCTGAGTCAAAAGGCGGCTTTGAAAATTATATTATTGATAATATTACCCCAGATATGTCTTTTCTTGAAATGATGGATGTGCTAAATCAAAAATTAATCTATGAAAATATCGATCCAGTTTCATTTGATCACGACTGTAGAGAAGGAATATGTGGTAGCTGCTCACTATTTATAAATGGAAGAGCACATGGACCTGAAAAAGGAATCACTACATGTCAACTTCACATGAGAAAATTTAAAGATGGTGATTCAATAGTTATCGAACCTTTTAGAGCTAAATCGTTTCCTATTATTAAGGATTT
>ENA-OSEY01000628-OSEY01000628.1-marine-metagenome-genome-assembly--contig:-NODE-628-length-25193-cov-3.052954_pt1 | contig 25193 bp, 18 predicted proteins | sample MGYA00248465_ERZ534230 | MGnify/ENA primary metagenome ERZ534230 (study PRJEB26409, sample SAMN06344110) | marine metagenome | isolation source: Sea water from surface | place: Atlantic Ocean:Southern...
TGCTGAACACCTTGAAGAACATGGCTTGAGAAAACTGAGTGGACCTGAGGAACTTGGTTATCATGATGGGAAAATGGCTTCAATCAGTTCAATCCCCCTAGAGCATCAAATTGATAATTGGATAGGAAACAAAGCCGTTGAATTCATCAACCGTTTTTCTGATAACAAGCCATTTTTCCTTTGGGTAGGTTTTGCTGGACCTCATGACCCATACAATCCTCCACGAGAAATTGCAGATCAGTTAAAAGATCTTGTTGTACCTGAATGTATTCCCGCAACAGACGAAAGCAATGCCTTTCGAGATTCATTCATCAAATCTCACTTAGAAGGTTCGGCTCAAACTGACTTTTCTGAGTTTACTAAAGAGACTAAGGACAAAATTCGAAGGCATTATGCGGGTTTAATCAATATAATCGATCAACAGGTGGGTGATATTTTAAAAGTTTTAGATACCATCCCATCCAACCGTGAAACAGTAGTCATTTTTACATCTGATCATGGAGATTTTCTTGGTGATTTTGATTTTGTAGGAAAAGCATTATTCCATCAACCTTCTATTAGAATTCCCTTGATAGTCACGGGTGGTTCTTTCCCTGTAAAAGAATCTGATAGCCTTGTTGCTCTGACTGATCTTTATTCATCTATTTTGAGCTTAGCAGGCTTAGAAAATTCCGTATCACAAGACTCATACAAACTTCCTGAACTAAGTCAGGACGGTAAAAGAAAGTCTCTTCTAGGATCTACTGGTGCAGGAGTCATGTTACTCAAAGATCATTGGAAACTCTGTAAGTATAAGAATGGTGTAAGAACATTGCATAATATCATGGAGGATCCTTTGGAACAAAATAACATTTATCATAATTCTGATTTTAAAAATTTTTATAATGAACTGGAAGAAATTCTAATGTTTGGAGTTTTGCAATCCGTTATAGATGGGCATTCTGAAAAAACTTATCCCTACATGACAATGACACCTGATCATCCAGGACATCAACCTGGATGGATTCGTCCCTATCCTAATAATATCTGGTCAGACAAATTCGAGGGTATAGATGGATGGGGTAAATCAGGAATGCCATCATGATTTTTAAATCTTAGGGCTTAACTAGATCACATGGTCTCTAACTGACCTAATTAAATTTAAAATGCAGGTTAATACCAACTTACTTCAAAAGGAAGAGTCAGAAGCTATTGATGTGGCTCCAAATTGGAAATTGGTTTGGTGGAGATTCAAGAAACATCGATTGGCAGTAATCAGTGGATGGATATTAATCATCATAGCATTAATTGCATTATTCCCTGATTTTTTTAGCACTCAAAATCCTCATAAAACTAGTGCCAGAAAATCTTTCATGCCGGTACAAGGTATACATTTTTTCCATGAAAAAGGATTTTTCCCTTATGCCTATGAATTGAAAGGCAGGAGAAACAAAACAACACTAAAAATGGAATGGGTGATCAATGAAAGTAAAATAATACCATTAAGTTTTTTTGTAAAAGGTTATGAATATAAGATTTTTGGTTTTATACCTTCAAATATCCATTTTTTGGGAGTAAGTAATCCAAAATCCAGAAAAACATTCCACTTTTTAGGAACTGATCGCTTAGGGCGTGATCAGTTGTCTAGGTTAATCCATGGTTCAAGGGTCTCACTATCTATAGGTCTGGTTGCAGTATGTTTAAGCATATTCCTAGGTATTCTCTTTGGAGGAATTTCAGGTTACTACGGAGGTTGGGCAGACCTCATCATCCAAAGACTCATTGAAATACTTCAATCACTCCCTCCCATTCCCATCTGGATGGCCCTCACAGCTTCTCTCCCAAGGGATTGGACAGTCGAACAAACTTATTTTGCAATAACAATCATTCTTTCACTTCTGGGGTGGACGACTCTTGGTAGAGAAGTTCGCGGTCGTTTTTTATCAATGCGTGAGGAAGATTTCATCATGGCCGCACATTTAGCCGGTTGTAGTCAGATGCGAATCATTTTCAGACATATGCTTCCTACGTTTACGAGTCATATCATTGCTACAAGTACCTTAGCTATTCCGGTAATGATCATTAATGAAACCTTCCTCAGTTTTCTAGGACTCGGGATGAGGCCTCCTGCAATCAGTTGGGGTGTACTTTTGCAAGAAGCTCAAAATCTCCAATCAATTGCATTGGCTCCCTGGCTGTTACTCCCAGGGCTGGCTGTGATCATTACGGTTCTTGCACTAAATATTCTTGGAGATGGACTCCGAGACGCTGCAGATCCATACAATTAATTTCAATGGGAACTGAAAACAAACCTCTCCTATCAATCAAAAATCTAAAAACTATTTTTGATCTTGACGAAGGCTCAGTGAAAGCAGTTGATGGAGTAAGCTTTGACATTTTTCCTCAAAGAGTTCTTGGCATTGTAGGCGAAAGTGGTTGTGGAAAAAGCGTTACCATCAAATCCATTTTAAGACTCATTGAAACGCCTGGAAGAATTGTTGAAGGAGAAATTTTATTTCAAACAAGAAATCAAAATGAAGTAAATATTAATGAGGTGGACCTCGCGAAACTAAATCCAAAAGGAAAGCAAATGCGGTCCATCAGAGGGAACGAAATAGCTTTGATCCCACAAGAACCAATGGCCGCCTTTAGTCCTGTCCATACGATTGGAAACCAATTGATTGAAAACATTCTCCTCCATCAAGATGTAAAAGAATCAGAAGCCTTCGAAATTGCAATAGAAAGGCTTAAAGAAGTAGGAATTCCAAATCCCGAAGAGTCTATGAATCGATATTCCTGGGAACTAAGTGGAGGGTTAAGGCAGCGTGCCATGATTGGTATGGCTTTGACATGCAACCCATCTCTCCTTATAGCAGATGAGCCAACTACAGCTATTGATGTTACTACTCAGGCTCAGGTCCTGAACCTGATACGTGATCTTCAGCAAAAGAATAAAATGTCCATCATCTTCATCACCCACGATTTGGGGGTCATTGCTCAGTTGGCCGATGATGTTATTGTTATGTATTTAGGACAGATCATGGAAAAAGGGACCGTTGATGAAATATTTCACAATCCAAAGCACCCTTACACTCAAGCATTACTTAAATCTATTCCTGGAATAAAAACAAAAAACCGAGCCAAGTTACCAACCATTGAAGGATCAATTCCGCATCCTTTCAACCGCCCTAAAGGTTGTCTTTTCTATCAACGTTGTGTTGATGCCATTGCAGGAACCTGTAATCAAACTCCACCTGAGCTGCTACCTTTTCAAAAACAACAATATGTAAGCTGTTTTAAGTATGATGGGAAATCAGATGCCTTCTGAGAATTCAAATTTATTTTCAAGCTCAACAGATTTACCTCCTGAACGTATTTTGGAGGTTCAATCATTGAGAAAATATTTTCCAATACGCAAAGGGTTTATTAAAAAAACTGTAGGACATGTGAAGTCTGTAGATGGAATTAACTTTCACATTAATGAAGGGGAAACCCTTGGATTAGTAGGGGAAAGTGGATGTGGAAAAACTACCACAGCACGTTGTATTCTCAGAGCAATGAAACCCACTGAAGGAAAAATTCAGTTTAAAACTACTGATGGGTCACATACTGATTTAGCAACCTTGAAAGAAGATCAAATAAGGAGTTTAAGAACTGACATTCAGATGATTTTTCAGGATCCATTTGCCTCATTGAATCCAAGAATGAATATTCTGGATTTAATTGGTGAACCAATGCTGGTAAATGGTTTGACAAATCGAAAGCAAAGAACAGAAAAAGTAGCAGAATTACTGAAAATGGTAGGTTTGCGTCCTGAGTATATGCAACGTTTTCCTCATGCATTTAGTGGTGGACAACGGCAAAGGATAGTAATTGCCAGGGCCTTGGCTTTAAAACCAAGACTGGTTGTTGCTGATGAACCAGTATCTGCTTTGGATGTATCAGTTCAAGCACAAGTATTAAATTTAATGTTAGAATTACAACAAAACTTAAACCTTACTTATTTGTTTGTCGCTCACGATTTAAGTGTTGTTAAGCATATTAGTGATCGGATTGCAGTGATGTATGTAGGTAAAATCGTTGAATCTGCACCTACTGATTCTTTATTTAATAAACCCAAACATCCTTATACTGCAGCACTTTTATCAGCAGTCCCAGTTGCAGATCCAAGAATAAGATCTCAAATGATACCTTTAGAGGGAGATGTGCCAAGCCCCGCATCTCCTCCTAATGGATGTCATTTCCATCCACGTTGCCCTTATGCATCCGAAATCTGTAAGAAGGAAGAACCGAACATGCAGGAAATTGAACCGATGCATTTCGTCAGTTGCCATCATTTCAAAGATATACAACTGAAAGGTATTGAGTAAAATAATCATTCAAAATTAAGATCCCCTCTATGCTCTTCAATTCTGAAGTCTTACCTGAAATAGATCAGTATGGTTTTTTAAAATCCCTGCCAACTGAATCACAAGCAGGTGAGCCTGATGATATGATTTATTCCTCGGGTTTATGCGACCTCCAGGTAAATGGTTATGCAGGTGTTGATTATAATAATCCCAATACCTCTTCAGAAGAGATTGAGAAATCTTTACAACAAATGCTTGAAACGGGAGTAACTGCTTGTTTGCCTACCGTCATCACAGGAAGCTTAGAATGGCAAAAAAAATGTTTCCAGAATCTAGAAGATGTAAGAGCTAATTCTCCGATTGCTAAGGCAATGATCAGAGGGTATCACCTTGAAGGCCCATATCTTAATCCAACAGAAGGTTTTCGAGGCTGTCACCCTGAAAAATCTATGGTCAAACCAACCATGGATCACTTCCAGGTTCTCCAAGATGCTGCTGGCGGGATGATACGTTTAATTACAGTTGCTCCAGAAATCGAGGGGGTCATTAGTTTAATTGCTGGGTGGTGTGAGCAAGGCATTACTGTATCTCTAGGACACTGTAATCCTTCATTAGAAGAAATCAAAAAAGCTGTTGATGCTGGTGCCAGATTAAGTACGCATTTAGGGAATGGTTGCGCACAAAAAATCCCAAGATTAAAAAACCCGATTTTATACCAGCTTTCTGAAGACAATCTTCATGCAAGCTTTATTGCTGACGGTTTTCATGTAAATAAATATGCTTTAAAAGCATTTATCAGAGCAAAAGAAGATCCAAGGATAATTTTAGTTTCTGATGCTACTGCAGGATCTTGTTCAAAACCCGGGAAATATACCTTGGGAAAAGTGATTTTAGAAAGACAAGAAGAAGATATTGTATATATCCCTGGCACTAAAAATCTGGCAGGTTCAGCTTCAACTCTTGTACAGGGAATCCTTAATGTAATGGACTGGTATAATAGCCCTTTAGAAAAAGTAATCCGCTGGACCTCAGAGCATCCTAGAGCGATTATAGGTTTGTCAAAAACTCCTGAAGTGGATGAAATGGCTGAATGGATTAAGTGGGAAAAAATAAATGATCATTGGGAAATTAAATCTGTTCGCCTTGGAAACTTTGAAATGAACTCAAAAGTTTAATCATTAAAAAAGTTTTCTCAGTTTTTAAATAAAAATGTTACGTCTGAATCAACAAAACAAACCAGATAGGATAATCAAATTCCCAAATTACAAAATAAGTAAGATTAAAACTGGAATTGTCCACCTCGGAATCGGCGCGTTTCACAGGGCGCATCAGGCATTTTACACGGATCAGGTGTTGGAAAAGGATGGTGGGGACTGGGCCATCTGTGGCGTGAGCCTTAAACGTCCTGAGGTAAGAGATCAGATGGTTCCGCAGGACGGGCTATACAGTCTGGTTGAGCAGGACGCATCAGGGAACCCTATCAAAATCATCGGAGCCGTCAAAGAGGTGCTTTTTGCACCGGAAGATCCGGAAGCTGTACTCAAAATAATGGCTTCCCCGGACACCCGGGTGGTTTCCCTGACGGTTACAGAAAAGGGGTACTGCCATGATCCTGCATCCGGACGTTTGAATTTTCAACATCCGGACATCCTGAATGATCTGAAATCGCCGTCTCAACCCGCTTCCGCCATTGGTTTCCTGGTTCAGGCGCTGTCTTTACGACGAGACTCGGGAATCAAGGCCTTTACCGTTCTGAGTTGTGACAATCTCCCGGAAAATGGGAAAACGCTCCAAAAACTGGTCTTAGAATTCGCAAACCGGAGAGATCCGGATTTGGCCAAATGGATCGAAAAGGAGGCTACTTTTCCATGCTGCATGGTCGACCGCATTGTTCCTGCCACGAGTGAATCAGACCGGGATGAAATATCTGCAAGATTAGGAGTTCGTGACGAAGCGATGGTGGTGACCGAACCCTTCAGCCAGTGGGTCATCGAAGACGATTTTGTCAATGGACGACCAACCTGGGAAAACGTAGGCGCGGAAATGGTCGAGGATGTCAGGCCCTTTGAGGAAATGAAACTTAGAATGCTCAATGGCACCCATTCCACACTGGCCTACCTTGGCTACCTCGCAGGAATGGAATACGTTTCGGAAGCAGTCCAGCAACCTGTTTTTGAAAATTTTCTGCGGAACATGATGAAGGAAGAAATTATGCCGACCCTCAAGCTTCCTGAATCGGTGGATCTGGACCAATACCAGAACGCACTGATTGAACGTTACCAAAATCCTGCCCTCAAACACAGGCTCTGGCAGATCGCCATGGACGGTTCGCAAAAACTTCCTCAACGCCTGCTGGGAACCCTCCGGGATCGAATTGCCACTGCAACTTCATTCAACCGATTGGTTCTCGCAGTGGCTGGATGGATGCGCTACATCCTAGGCAGGGATGAGAAAGGCAACAAAATCGAGATCCGCGATCCGTTGGCTGAAGTTTATCGAAAAATCTCCCTAGAATCAGGCATGCTTGGAAAGGAAACTCCCTCCGTAACTTCCATCAATGCTTATGTTTCTCAGATACTCAGCATCAAAGAAATTTTCGGAGTAGACCTTCCGGACAATCCTCATTTTCGCAATGCAGTCACGCGGGAATTCGAGAAACTGATGAACCAAGGAGCTCTGAAATCCGTTCAGGATTTGAGCTGATTCCATCCTTTAAGAGTCCTAAATCATTTTACCTGAAATCCTGAAATGATTCGGGATGCATCCGGGAAAGGTTCATGCCACTCTTCTTGAATTGGTTTTTGAAAAAATCGTCGAAAATCAGCTCTTTTTTTACAAAGAAGCAGTTGTGGAGATTCGTAAAGGAATTTTGGAAGAGCGGATAACAAAACAGCATTTCATAGCTTTCAGGGTTTCCTGAACATATCGTTCCCCATGATTTAATGAGCGAGATCCAATCCTCCATTGTCCCTTGGTCGGAGTTGGCCAGGGAAGGCCATCTGCCCCGATTGCTGGTACTTTGTTTTGGCATTTGGCTTTATGCAGCAGACTCCACTTTGGTTGCCACTGTGATGCCCGCAGCTGTGGAAGAAATCGGTGGGCTCCCTTACCTGAGCTGGACTTATACCCTTTATCAACTGGGTTCTGTCGTAACAGGAGCCGTCATGGGGATCTGGGTTTTACGGACCGGGCTTTCGAAGGCAGCGACAATCTCCGGAATCAGCTACGTTGTCGGTTGTGCCCTCAGCGGTTATGCACCCGAAATGGCAAGCATGATCGTAGGGCGTCTTCTACAGGGCATGGGGGGAGGAGGATTGGTTTCCCTGGCGTTCATTGGAGCCTCCACTCTTTTTCCGCCAAGGCTTTGGGTCCGAGTCATTGCAGTGATTTCCGGCGTCTGGGGCGTCTCCGCCCTCTGCGGACCGCTGATCGGTGGTTACTTTGTCTCCGCAGGAAATTGGCGCGGCGCCTTTTGGGCCTTTGCGGCCCAGGGGTTGGTTGCCATTTTAGTCGCCCTGCCTTTGCTGAAGGATCCTTCAAGGGAAGAACACCAGGAATTTCAAATAATCCCTGTTGCCCGTTTGGGAATCTTAAGTGTTTCGGTTTTGGCCATCTGTCAATCCGGAGTGGTTAACAATCCAAGCCTCGCCATCGGATTGTGGATCTTGGGAGTGTCACTCCTCATCCTATTTCTCAAACAGGATTCAGGAAGCGAAAATCGGATTTTCCCACGGGGAACCCTCAACCCTTTCACCACTTCAGGATCAGGCTTGGTGATGCTCTCAGCCTTTTTCATGGCGACCATCTCACTTACTGTTTACGGTCCTTTTTTGATGCACATCCTCTTTGGTGCAGAGCCTCTGGTGGCAGGGTACATCATTGCTCTTGAATCACTGGGATGGACGGTCACGGCCATTATCTCTTCGAGTTTCAAAGAAAAACTGGAACCTTTCCTGATCCGTTGTGGTGCTTTGCTGATCAGTATCACCACCGTCGCTCTGGTATTTGTGATGCCGGTTGGACCACTCTGGGCAATCGGCATACTTTCCGTAATGATGGGTACAGGTTTTGGAATGTCCTGGAGTTTTGTCAGTAAGCGTATCATCGCAAATGTCCCTGAATCCGAAAGAACCCAGGTTTCTGCTTCGATTCCGACTTTCATGCGTGTGGCAATGGCGCTGGGCTCTGCTTTCAGCGGAATCATTGCCAACTATTCCGGATTTTCTGAAACCAGCAGCGTGGAAGCGGCCCAGAATGTAGCATTCTGGTGCTTTGCCGCATTCATTCCACTGGTGATAATTGGAACCGCCGGTGCCTGGAAGGTGAGCAGGGCATAAAGGATTTTCGATTGGATTTAGGCAAAATGATTAAATCATTGGATGAGTCATAAGGTTATTCTCCCTTCAGATTCCAGTCGTTGACAGCAAGGTGAAGATCAGATAGCGTCCAAATCATGAAGCCAAGCGTTTTGTGCATCGGAGGGGCCAACCTGGACCGCAAGTTGAGGTTGTCAGAGCCTTTAAGAATGGGCACTTCAAACCCTGTTTCCAGCGAAGTCAGTCCTGGCGGGGTGGCAAGAAACGTTGCGGAAAATCTGGCCCGTCTTGGTTGCAAAGTAAGACTGCTCAGTACTTTTTCCGACGATCTTGAAGGAAACTGGTTGTTAGACCATTTGAATTCGGCAGGAGTGGATGTTTCTCCAAGCCTCATCGTTCCAGGAAGAAAAAGCGGAAGTTACACGGCCCTCCAAGATGCTCAAGGGGAGATGCTTTTGGCGATGGCAGACATGGAACTTGCAGACTCGATGAGTGTCGAACATTTGGAAAAATCCTGGAACGCTCTTGGGATTCCGGATTCGGTTTTCCTGGACACCAATTTTCCTGAACCGGTTTTGAATTGGGTGATTGAACAATGTCTCCAACGGGGGCTGGAACTTCACGTCGATCCGGTTTCGGTTCCAAAATCCCGGAAACTCCCGAATTCTCTTGAAGGAATCCACACACTTCAACCTAACCTGGATGAACTGGAATCTCTGACAGGAAAATCATTATCGAAACGTGAAGATCGTATGGATGCCTGCCAAAGCCTGCTGGACCAAGGGGTGAAGAAAATCATCCTCAGTCTCGGTTCCGAAGGTCTGCAATTTGTCAGCAGGAAACATCAGTTCATGCTTCCTGTAATTCCAGGAAAAGCCAGGGATGTTACCGGTGCCGGGGACGCACTTTGTGCCGGAGTGCTCTGGGGAAATCTTAAGGGAGGTTCTGACCAGATGTCAGCCCAGGCAGGTTTGATGATGGCGGCCAAAACCATGGAATGCGACTCGAGTGTTTGGCCGGACCTCCAACCAGAATTTTTAGAACCCCTCTTGGAAAACCAGAAAATTCAAAATGACTACTGAAGACAGGATGGATTACAGCGAAGAAGTCCGAGATGCGCTTGCCGATGGGAAGCCACTCGTGGCCCTGGAATCGACGATCATGACCCACGGGATGCCTTTTCCGGAAAATCTTGAAACGGCACTTTCGGTTGAATCCATCATCCGCGAAGAATCCGTGGTTCCCGCAACCATTGCCATTTTGAAGGGACGCATCAAGATAGGCTTGGAACATGAAGAATTGAAGGAACTCGCGGAAGATTCCGAAGCCATCAAAGTCAGCCGAAGGGACCTTGCCTCGGCCTTAGTCCGTCAACAGAATGGAGGGACCACCGTTTCTGGAACGATGATCTGCGCTCATAAAGCAGGAATAAGGGTCTTTGTCACCGGAGGCATCGGGGGAGTGCATCGGGATTTTGAACAAACCCTGGATGTTTCTGCTGATCTGGAAGAACTCTCACGTACTCCAGTGGCCGTGGTCTGTGCGGGGGTGAAATCGATCCTCGACATTCCACGTACCCTCGAATACCTGGAAACCAAAGGGGTTCCGGTCATCGGCTTTGGCTGTGATGAATTCCCTGCCTTTTACACCCCTTTCAGCGGAATCAAAGCACCCTTAAGAATGAACCTCCCTGAAGAAACCGCACGCTGCATGAAAACCCACTGGGACTTGGGTCTTGGGGGTGGCCTGTTGATTGCCAATCCGTTGTTTGAAGAGAAGGCACTCGACCCTGACCTGTTGCAGCAGGTGGTGGAGGAATCTTTGAAATCTGCGGAAGATCAGAAAATTTCAGGAAAGGATATCACACCATTTGTCCTGGAACAGATCGTCCAAAAAACCGGTGGTGCAAGTCTTGAGGCCAACATCGCCCTGATACAAAACAACGCCAGGGTCGGAGCCGGAATCGCCCGGGCTTATCAAAATCTTTAGCTGAGTTTGGGAGTCAATCCCTAAGTGCCTCATCCAATTCAACCTGGAAGCCGTTAACCAGCCGGTTGGTTTCATTGGCCATACCGACGACGGCCATCAATTCTCCAAACATTTCGTCAGTCATCCCCTTTTTCCTTGCAGCTGCGGTGTGAGACCGGATGCAGTATTCACAATTGTTGGAGGCACTCACTGCTACATAGATCATCTCCTTGACCAGAGGATCCAACGCTCCAGGCTGCATCACCTCCTTCAGGCTTTCCCAGGTTCGTCTTAAAGTCGGCGGATGATTTGCCAGATATTTCCAAAAGTTGTTGACTTCCTCGACCTGACGCAACTTTTTGATGTCGTCAAAAACTTCTTTAACTTCCGGGGAAGCCTCGTTTTCCTCGATCGGTTGGACATGGGGCATGATGATCCTTCTTTCTTTTAAACCTGATTTACGGGATTGGGAACCGGTTTCCCTGCAAAAAAAGCCTCCAGATTGTCAAGGACGAGTTGTCCCATCGCAATCCGGGTTTGATCGGTGGCACTTCCATTGTGCGGTTGAAGAACAACCTTGTCCATTGATAATAGTGTTTCAGGAACATTCGGTTCGTTTTCGAAAACATCCAGCCCGGCAGCACCAAGTTTCCCATTTTGGAGAAGTTCCACCATCACGGCTTCATCAATCACACTTCCCCTTGCAATATTGACCAATATCCCTTCTGAACCAAGGGATTCCATTACCTTCCGGCTCACGATTTTGCGGGTCGCTTCTCCTCCAGGGCAGCTCACAACCAGGAAGTCTGAATCCTTGGCCAGTTCCTCCAACTTCGAATAATAAGGATAGACCAGTCCGGGTTTTTCCCGTGGACCATGATAACTTACATGGAGCCGGAAAGCCTCGGCACGTTTGGCAATGGCCTGCCCGATCCGTCCCATTCCCAGAATCCCGATTTTTTTCCCGGTGATACTTTGGGTGAGCCGCATGCTCTTTTCCGACCAGGTGCCCTCACGCACAAAACGGTCCCCCTCGGGGATGCTCCTTGCCACAGATAACAGCAAACCAATGGTCAAATCTGCGACATCATCCGTCAGCACATCCGGGGTGTTGGTCACCTGAATACCCAAATCGGTGGCATGTTCAATTGGGACGTTGTCATACCCAACTCCAAAATTAGAAATACAACCTAATTTTGGCAATAAGCTGATGAATTCTTTCGGTGCTTTTGAAAAATCTGTTACCATCGCCCTGGCTCCCTGACAATGATTCTTTATGAACTCTTCCGGTTCAGAGGCTTCCCAGAGCCGATGGACCCTATATTTTTCTTCCAATAATCCCAATAAAGTGGGATGTTGAAATTGCCTCGAAACCATTACGATTTCTTCCATTTAATGTTTTGATTTTGATTTGTGGTAGGAATTGGAACTGGATTTTCAGTCCCCAAATTAGGACATGAACAAAAACAGGTTCCTCTTATTTGTTTGAATCATTTTGGGCACGTTCTATCCCGACCTAAGCGATGAGTCAAGGTCCGAGCCATAAAAAACCATGACACTCTCCCAAAGCGCATTAGTGAAGAAGGATCGAGAGGCCCGTTACAATGCTAGAATCAAACGGACACTGGATGAACTGGTTCCTATATCAGAAAAAATAACCCTGCTGGTACATGCTTCGGCCAACCGAGCTGCCTTGAAAGGACTGAAAACGGGAATGCGTCTCGAAGAAGCGAAAAGGAGAATGGGTGATCGTACCAGGACGGGCAGCAGTGGATATTTCACCAATATCGTCTTGCAAAACCCCCACCGGAGCATGACCTTCTATGGAAGGAAAGGAGAGAGAATCGAAATCCTGCTTTATCTGACGGAGGTCCGTAAACTGGATGGAGCATTCACTCCGGAACAGTTTACCCCGGTGTATTTCATCAATGATCGACTTTTTGGATGGGGATGGGACTCCCTCCAACTTTTGAAGGAGGGAAAGAGATTAGGGGAAGAATGTCAGTCTAAGCTTTTGGAAGCCCAACGAATACCCAAAAAGCTGCTTGGAGTTTAGCGGCCTCTGGCTTCCTGCATTTCCTTTACTACCTGCTTGACCAGCATCGGCATAATGCTTTCCAGCCCCTTCTGCACCGATTTGGCAACCAGTTCTTCCAGTTTTCCTGAATCCAGTTCGAGTGAGGCTGGTTCTCCGGCAGGTTCCGGAATTGCTTCTCCGAGCGGTTCCTCTTCGGTTTCAAGCGAGAACATATCCTCTTCTTCCTCAAGCATGTCAAAACCCGGTTCAGTCATTTCAGAGACTTCCATCGGTTCCACCAGCATTTCTTCCTGCTGGGTTGCCGATTCAGGAACCGCAGGGCCTGAATCTTCCTCTTCATCGGAATAACGGTCGAAATTCATAAACGCGTCTTCTGCCGATTCCCAGTCTCCGAATGTTTCTTCCTCGGTTAGTGCAGGAACGGCGGCGAGTTCATCCGTTCCGAACCCTTCTGCTTCCAGGGCAAGTTCTTCTTCGGCTTCTGCCGCGATTTCACGTTCCAGTTCTTCTTCTACTTCCTCGTCTTCGAGGTAACCGTCGAGTTCATCCAGGACGAATTCACGTAATTCATCCTCTGCCTCTTCCCATGATTCAATCGCTTCTTCTTCAGCAGCGTCTCCAGCAAGAACCTCTTCTGCCGCTTCAAGAGCCGCCATTTCCTGATTTAAGGCATCCAATTCATCCAGGGCAGAATCACCGGAACCCGATTGATCTTCTTCATCCAGTGCCACCAGTTCTTCTTCTGTTTCCGAAATCGTTTCCAGGGTTTCTTCTGAGGTCTCGAGCATGAACTCATCCAGATCTTCGGAATCTCCATTCATTCCAAACTGTTGGACCCCCTGTTCGGCCAAAACGATTTGGTCCAGCTCGTTGGGAACCGGGTGATATTCATCTTCAATGGTCGATTCAATGACGAAATCATCCATATCCTTCATGCCCGATGATTCGCCGGCTGCTGCTGTTTTCCTCGGACTAGTCTGCTGGATTGGCTCCCCGAGGGGTTTAAGATTTTTCGGCAGTTCCGGTTCGAAGTCGTTGACCTCCATTTTGATTTCCGCAAGGTTGTCGCGGGGAATCTGGTTCAGGTCCGGAGGATTTTTCCAAAGCTCTTCTGGATCTTCAAAATCGTTGATTTTGAGATCAATCGGGGTCTGTCCCTCACGCAAGGTTTGAGGAGGATCCTCTCCATCATAAGCAACGGGGGCAGGTTCCAGATCAACCTCAAAAGAGGGGGCGTCTCCAGCAAAATCATTCAGTCCGCCTGCGACAGCTTCCGCCAGTTCTACCGCAAATTCTTCCTCTTCACGATCCGAGAGATGATCTCCTGCCAAATCGTCTTCAAGCATGCCAGATCCTGAAGATTCTGGTGAAAGGTCGGTTGGTGTTTGTTTTTCCTGAACCGATGGTGTTTGCTGATCCATCTGCAATTCCTCTTCGGTTAATGGTTCGAGGGAAATCGAGAGATCTCCAAGATCATCATCAAGCATCAGCGAATCCATTTCGCTGGCATCTTTGATTTCCATGTTTTGGGAGCTGCCGGTTGTATCTGTATTTGCTGCACTCATGGCAATTTCCTCAATATTCCTGTTGGTGAGGCCATAGGCCGGTTCTTCATGTTCTGAACCTGGTTGTTGTTCGCTGTTTTGTATGTCATCCATCAATTCCGATAGTTCCGAATCCACCAGCTCGGTTTGTTCCAAGTTCCCGGAACCCTCAATATTCTCTAAAAAAGGCTGTTTCAGTGATAGATGTTTTCTAAGTTGATGTTTGAGTTTTAACGCGTCAAAGGGCTTGAGAATCCGATCGTCAATCCCTAATTCAGCCAGGGTTTCGTTATTATCATCAACCTCTGAACCCTTATCCAGCAAGACCAATGGAACTTTGTCGAAAGCATGCTCTGCCCGGATGCCACGACAGGTTTCATAACTCAGAGCCTGCTCTGTGTTACCTACAAAAATCAAGTCAGGCCTTATTTCAAAGGCCTTGCTTAAGAATGCTTCAGGATCTGATTCCTGATGAACTTCAATACTTTCAGGATTCAGACTGGAAGCAATCAGTCCCTGGATCTCTGGGTTCTGTTCCAGGACAAGTATCGATTTGGTCATGGAATTTTTTGCAACTCTTTCATCAGGCCGGATTCTCCCTGACTGTTAACTTATTGATAAATGGGTTTGACCCTACCCATGCAAAGCAAATTCCATGTATCCGTGCTTTTTGTTTGCAGTCGATAACATCTTAGGCTAGTCCTCCTGGAGCACCATCTCAAGGTTCAAAAATCCTTAAGCCTTTGAATATTGCCCAAAGAGCTTTTATTTTCTTTGGTAAAGTATTGGTATGGCTACTTTATTTCCAGAACCTTTATTCTATTCATTACCCGTAACTTAAGGCCCAAATTACTTCAGTAAACCCGGCTGAGGCTTATAAAACAGTGAGTAAGGTTTTTGAAATCCAACTTAATCCCATTTTGCCGATATGATTTCAAGGTATCTCGCGAGTGAATACAGCAGATTTTTCATGCTTTTTCTGGGTGCCTTCGTGATCATGATTTTCATCGGCAATGTCTTCGGCAACCTCAGCATCATTTTTGAAGACTGGGAGGGATTTCTCCGGTTTCTCCGTAAAACGGCCCTAATCATGCCCCAGTTGATGGAATTCACCATTCCGATCACGGTCCTTTTAGCAACGATCACCACCCTAAGTACTTTAAACCGGACTTCAGAACTGCTTGCGATCCGGGCTTCCGGAGTCGGCCCCTGGAATCTGGCATGGCCGCTTCTGCTGGTCACTCTGGTGATCGCCGCAGTGACTTACTTGGGACAGAATTACCTTTCCGTCTGGATGCAACGGCAATGGACGGAAACCGTTTCCACCGAAAATCTCCAACCGATCTGGAAAGTTGGACCAGACAACAAACTGTACTTTTTCGGGAAACTTCCTGAAAAGGGGAAATTAGAGTCAGTCACTCTCTTTCAATGGCAAACCGAACCTTACAGGATTGTTGAACGGACTGCGATTGAGAAGGGAGAGCAACAAAAAGCATCCTGGAATTTTCAGGATCTTCAACAATACCGATTTTCAGAAAATCACCTTAAACTTCAAAATTTGGATGAGTTGAATATGAAAATCGAGGAGGTGCCCTCATTGAAATTTGAGAAAGCCGTCTCCCCGAGAAACCTCCCGTTATTTGAGCTCCGTAATGAAATCGAAAATCTTCAAAAAGAAGGGCAGGATGTCATCAGCCATCGTGTTGCACTTTTTCAGAAATTAGCCTTCCCCGTTCAACTTTTTGTCATGGTTTTCCTCGGACTTTCCCTTTCCTCATCCCACAGCAGAAAAGGCATGGCTGCCGAATCCATGGCACTAAGCTGTCTGCTGGCCATCCTTTTCTGGATCCTGAATCAGATCCTGCTTGCTTTAGGAGATGCAGGAGAAATCCATCCGCTGCCTGCCAGTTGGGGCAGCATTGGGCTTTTCGCTCTCATCGCCTGGTTGCTGCATTTTCGTTACCGGGTTTAATGCTCTGCTTCGGTTTTGCTTTTCAACTCTTAAATAAAAAGTGAATCTGCAAATGCTTTGGGATCAAAAGGACGGAGATCCCTGATTTGTTCACCGATACCGATATAGCGCACAGGAACATCGAATTCATTGACAATGCCGATGATCACCCCGCCCTTGGAGGTTCCATCAAGTTTGGTGATCACCAGTCCGGTGAGTTCGGTGGCTTCCAGGAACTCCCGGGTTTGGAAAATGGCGTTCTGCCCGGTACTGGCATCGAGGACGAGGAGGATCTGATGGGGGGCTTCAGGGATCTGTTTACGGATGACCCTTACCATTTTTTTCAATTCTTCCATCAGGTTTTTCTTGGTATGCAGTCTTCCCGCGGTGTCACAAATCACCACATCATAATCCTCTGAGACCGCTTTACTGATGGTTTCATACATCACCGAGGAAGGATCGCTTCCAGCCTCTTTGGAAACGAAGTCACAACCGGCGCGTTCTGCCCATTGCTGAAGTTGCTCGATCGCTGCGGCACGGAAGGTATCTCCTGCTCCAAGAAGGACCTTTTTCCCATCTTCGACATATTGTGAGGCAATTTTTCCGATGGTAGTGGTTTTGCCAACCCCATTGACTCCAACCATAAGCAACACCAAGGGTTTGGCATCACTGGTTCCGACTTCGGGATACTTTTTGTCAAGAATGTTGGTAATTTCCGTTTTGATCGCCTGCTGAAGAACTTCCGGATCTTTCAGTTCTTTACGTTCCACTTTTTCAGTGATGACTTTGATCACACGTTCGCAGGTTTCAGGTCCAAGATCAGCACCCAGCAAAGCTTCTTCGAGATCGTCCAGTAATTCTTCATCGATTTCTTTTTTTCCCTGGAGAGTCTCCCCAATGGTTTTGAGTAACTGCTCCCGGGTTTTTTGCACTCCGAGTTTGAGTTGATCCAGAAAGCCCGTTGGAGACTCCTCAGCTTCTGGTTCCACTTCAACCGGAATGTCGCGCTGTAGGATCTGACGATCCCGCAATTGGGCTTCCTGTTGCTGGAGTTCCAACTTGGCACTGTCCTCTTTCTCACTGATTTTCTGAAGTTTCGCTTCATCCCTTTGTTCACGAAGTTCTTCCTCTTCTTTCGCGAGTTCCTCGAGTTTTTTCAGTCGGTCTTTTTCACTGAGTGGAGGAGTCTGGGTTTCGTCGCTGAAAAGTTTTTTGAGGGTTTTGACAAAAAACACTCCGATCACGATCAGGATCACCAAGACCACTGAAGCCGCAACCAACAGTTGAGGATCGCTTTCCAGGATCTTGAGGATTATGGTTTCAAACTGATTTTCAGAATTCATGGCAAAGATTAGGATTCATTTTAGAACCTGCGGTTCTCAAGCAGGACTCAAAATGCTACATTCAATTACATCAATTTGGGAGCCTTTAAAGTGAAAGAATCGAATTCCATGCCAGTTCCACTCAACCCGGATCAACAGCGAATCATCGAACACCGCGAAGGCCCGGCCCTCGTGATTGCCGGTGCAGGAAGCGGAAAAACCAGGGTTGTCACCCAGCGGGTCGCCCACCTGATTCGTTCCGGAGTGCCTGCGTCTTCGATTCTGCTTTTAACCTTCACCAACAAGGCCGCTCGCGAGATGGCACTTCGGGCAGCAAGGCAGCAGGGAGTGGAACCCGATCAGCAAAAAATTTTGAACGGCACATTCCACAGCATGGCCAGTCGTTTTCTTCGCAGGAGTGCAAAACTGCTTCATTATGAAAATCAGTTCAGCATCCTGGACGCATCCGATTCACGAGACCTGATCCGTGCTTCCATTGCCGAAAAGATTGGCAAACCCGGTCGCAATTTTCCGAAACCCTCTGTCCTTTCCAGCGTTTTCTCCCTCGCCTTCAACCGAAACTGCACCCGGGAAAGTTTAGTTCAGAACCAATACACCAAACGTCAATTTAAGCTGAGCGAAATGATCCCTCTGGAATATCCCCACCTTGAGGATTATGTCGAGGAATTGCTCCTGATCCAAACCCGTTACCGTGAAAAGAAACGGGCCGCACAAGCAATGGATTTTGATGATTTACTGGAAAACTGGCTGGAACTCCTCTTGAAATATGGCGAAGGACTGCCTCTCAAAAAACAATTGCAGTATATCCTGGTGGATGAATATCAGGACACCAACCACATCCAGGCAGGGATTCTCGAAGAATTGGCAAAGCCTCATCAAAACCTGATGGTCGTCGGTGATGACGCACAGTCGATCTACAGCTGGCGGGGAGCTGACTTCAGGAACATCCTCGAGTTTCCTGAAAAAAACAAAGCTCAGGTTTATCATCTTGAACAGAATTACCGAAGCAGCCCGGAAATCCTGAATGCAGCGAACCTGAGCATCAATCACAACACCCGCCAGTTTGAAAAAAACCTCTTCAGCGAATTACCTCCTGGAGAAAAACCGGTGGTGCATCAACTCTGGGATTCCTCGGACGAAGCAGAGGTGGTGTTGAACCAGTTGTTGGCCCTGCGTGATGAGGGGCTTTCCCTCGATGAAATGAGCGTGCTCTACCGGAACCATGTCCAGGCCGCGGTGCTTCAGGTGGTTTTAACCCAGGCTGGAATTCCTTTCATGGTCCATTCCGGGGTTAAGTTTTTTGAACAGGCACACATCAAGGACCTGACTGCGTTTTTGAAGGTGCTTTACAATCCTCTGGATGAAATCGCCTGGATGCGACTTTTGAGGATGCTTCCAGGAATCGGGAATACCACCGCAAACAGAATTTTCATGGTCTTCCGTGAACAACAGGCAGTAAGGCTGACCCAGGAAAATGAAACCCTCCAGAAACTGATTCCTGCAAAAAGCCGGGAAGAGTGGCAGACCATGACCGGATGTCTCCGTAATCTGTTACGGGATGATCTGACTCCTTCCGAAATGATCGGGATCGTCTACCGGGATTTTTACCGTGAAGTGATGTACAGCGAATTCGAAAATGCTGTGATGCGGGAAAATGATGTCCAGTATTTACAGGAATTTTCAGCCAACTACCGTTCTCTCGAGGGATTTCTCAATGAACTTTCGCTGGTCGGTTCGAGTATCATCACTGATCAGGAAGCCGATGATCAGGACCAGGAAACCCTGACATTGACCACCATTCATCAGGCAAAAGGGCTGGAATGGAACGCAGTCTTTGTCATCGGCCTGACGGAAGGGCAGTTTCCTCATCAGCGATCCCTGGACACAATGGAACAACTGGAAGAGGAACGAAGGTTGTTTTATGTGGCCATGACCAGGGCCAAGCGCTACCTGGTGATCTGTGCACCGGCGATGTCCTCAGGTTACGGAGGTGGAATGAACGGCCGTTCACGTTTCATTGCCGAGCTTCCTGAAGACAGCATCCAGACCGAAGTCCATGTCCGGGATGAGTATTCCTATTCCTCGGGCAAAAGAACGCGTTTTTATTTCTAATTCCTCCAAGCAGATTCAATTCGATTTTTTCAAGGCATTCTCCCTGATTTCTGAGAGACTGGCACTCGGTGTAAGAGCTTCGGGGTCCACTACCAATTCCAACAAGGCCGGTTTTCCTGCTTTTCTGGCTTCTTCAAACGCGTCCGGGAACTCAGCCGTCTTTTCAATTCGGGCTCCAAAGGCGCCATAGGCCCGGGCCAGTGCTGCAAAGTCCGGATTCTTCAGGGCAGTTCCATGAACCCGTTCGGGATAACTCTTTTCCTGATGCATCCGGATCGTCCCGAGCATTCCGTTGTTGACAACCAGCACAATGAGATTCAGTCCGTACTGAACGGCAGTTGCCATTTCCTGCCCGTTCATCATAAAACACCCGTCGCCTGCAAGGCAGACCACTTCCCGTTCTGGATAAACCAGTTTGGCGGCAACCGCGGCTGGCATTCCATAACCCATCGCACCGCTGGTCGGCCCCAATTGAGAGGGATATTCGTGAAAACGGTAAAAACGATGTCCCCAGGATGAATATATCCCCGCCCCGTTGGTGATGATTGCATCGGAGGGAAGAACCTTGCTCATGTGGCAGACCACTTCGGCAAAGCTCAAATCTCCCGGTGCTTGAGGAGGTTCCTGGAACGTTTCGTAGGAGCGCCTTGCTTTTTCAGTCCTCATTTTCCATGAATCAGATGCAATCGGATCAAGCTTGGAAAGCATCCTGGCAAAATTGGAAACCGATGAATTGATTGGAAGATCCGCTCGGTATACCCTGCCCAGTTCTTCCGCACCGGAATGCACGTGAACCAGTTTCTGCCTTGGAACAGGAATGTCCATCAGTTGATAGCCTCCTGTTGTCATTTCTCCCATCCTCGCTCCAACCACGATCAGCAGATCGGATTCCTTGACAAGCAGATGCAGTTCGGGGTTGGGTCCAATGCCAAGGTCACCGACATAACACCTGTGGTCATTGTCCATCCGGTCCTGACACCGGAATGTAACCGCCACAGGCAAATCCTGCTGTTCTGCAAAATGAGTGATAAAACGGCAGGCTTCAGGAGACCAACCACTTCCTCCGAGAATCATCAGAGGACGTTCGGCGTTCTTCAGCATCTCCCTAACCTCACTCATTTGTTCCATGGTCGGAGCCGGTTGAACCGGAATCGCGCGAGGTGCGTCCTCCACCTCTGCTTCATCCCTCAACATATCCTCTGGTAACGACAGCACTACAGGCCCCGGTCTGCCTGAAAGGGCCACATGGAACGCATGGCTGAGATATTCCGGAATCCTGGAGGCATCCTTGATTTCCGCAGACCATTTGCTCATTTCACTGAAAAAAATCTGGTGATTCACTTCCTGAAAGGCTTCCCGGTCGAGCATTTCCCTTCCCACTTGCCCAACCAGTAAAATCATGGGTGTCGAGTCCTGGAATGCGGTGTGAAGCCCCACGCTGGCATTGGTTGCTCCCGGGCCCCGGGTGACGACACAAACTCCGGGACGCCCGGTCAATTTGCCATAGGCTTCCGCCATGTTTGCCGCACCCCCCTCCTGGCGACAGGTGATGAAACGGATCGTGTCCCGCTGATCATAGAGACCGTCCAATAATGCGAGAAAGCTCTCTCCCGGAACCCCGAAAATGGCGTCCACTCCCTGGGCTTTTAGACCATCGGCAAGGATCTTTCCTCCCATCCGTCCGTTTGCTGTCATTTTGTCTCTCCTTCGTTCAGAAAATCGAAAAATCAGAATTGATTACAGGTATTTTAAACCGTTCTTTGGGTGAATCTTGGTACAAGTTATCAAGTATTATCTTGAGAAAAGAGGTCCTATTCCAAATGGCTTGACGGAATATCTGATATTGCAACATAATGAGCAATATTCTTTCTTGAACACTTGTAAATTTTCCATCATAACCGATGCTCCCGCTGATTGACACACACCAGCATCTTTGGGATCTTTCCCGTCTTGAACTTCCATGGACAGGTGGGATTCCGCAACTCAACCAGTCATTTCTGATGTCGGATTACCTCCAGGCCTCGGAGGGTCAAAAGGTCAGCAAGACGGTTTACATGGAAGTCGATGTCCACCCGGACCACCGTCAACGTGAAGTCGAAATCATCAGCGAAATCTGCAGTGATGAATCCAACCCAATGCAGGCTGCCGTTTTTTGTGCTGAACCCGGCGGTGTTGATTTCGAACCATTCCTTGAGAACAACCAAAATAACCCCTGGATCCGTGGGCTTCGAAAGGTTCTTCATAACCCCGATATCCCCAAGGGAGCATGTCTTAAACCTCAATTCGTCGATGGCGTCAGGAAACTTGGGGAAATCGGCTGGAGTTTCGACATCTGCCTGAGACCTGCAGAATTGGAAGATGGATACGAACTGGCAAAAGCCTGCCCCGAAACCACAATCATTCTCGATCATTGCGGAAATGCCGATCCGCAAATCGTCCAGGGGATCGAAACATCAGCCCCCGGACCGGACAATCCCTTTGGGCACTCTGCCGAACAATGGAAAGATTCCATCAGCCGCATGGCGGAACTTCCGAACACCTATTGCAAGATTTCAGGCATCATTGCCAGGGCCAAGCCGGGATGGGATGATGAGACCCTCGCTCCCACTGTCAATCATTGCATCGATCAGTTCGGAGAAAACCGGATTTTCTTCGGCGGTGATTGGCCGGTCTGTACTTTGGGTGCATCCCTCGGAGAATGGATAGGAAGCCTGAGCAGAATCATTGCGTCAAGGCCGGAAAGCCTGCAGCGCAAACTATTTCACGAAAACGCAGAACGTGTCTATCGCTTAAACTGAAAGGAACCATGCCGGGAAGACTGGAAGGAAAAACTGCACTGATCACCGCCGCAGGCCAGGGTATCGGAAAGGCCAGTGCCCTTGCTTATGCCAATGAGGGTGCCAACGTCATTGCCACCGATATCAATTCAGAAAGCCTGGATTCCCTGGCTTCAGAATCTGGGATTAAAACCCGGGTACTGGATGTGACCAACACCGATGCCATCGAATCCTTGGCAAAGGAACTGGGAGCCGTGGATGTGCTCTTCAATTGCGCAGGTTTTGTCCATCATGGAACTTTGCTGGAATGCGGAGAGGACGACTGGGATTTTTCCATGGATCTCAATGCGCGTTCGATGTTCCGCATGATCAAGGCTTTCCTTCCGGCCATGATTGCTTCCGGAGGAGGAAGTATTGTCAACATGGCTTCCGTGGCTTCTAACGTCAAAGGGGTCCCAAACCGTTTTGTCTACGGGACCAGTAAGGCCGCCGTGATTGGACTCACCAAATCCGTGGCAGCGGATTTTGTCAAACAGGGCATCCGCTGCAACGCGATATGTCCTGCCACCGTTGAATCACCCTCTCTCCATGAAAGAATGGAATCCCAGGATGGCACCCTGGAAGAAGTCCGGGCCGCTTTCATCGCCCGACAACCGATGGGGCGGATCGGGAAACCCGATGAAATTGCCGCACTTGCCGTTTACCTTGCTTCAGATGAATCGGCCTACACCACCGGTGTGGCTTGGAATATCTGTGGCGGAATGACCATTTAATTCAAAAAAAACCAATTATGAAATTACTCAGATATGGAAATCCCGGACAGGAAAAACCAGGGATGCTCGATCAAAATGGAACAATCCGGGATCTCTCCAACATTGTTGAGGACATTGCCGGAGATGTCCTCCTGCCGGAAGGCCTGGAAAAATTGAAAAATCTAGACCCGGGTTCCTTGCCCACCATCGAAGGATCTCCCAGGATGGGCGCCTGTGTCTCCGGAATCGGCAAATTCATCTGCATCGGTCTCAACTACTCTGATCATGCGGAAGAAACTGGTGCTTCAGTGCCTTCGGAACCGATCATTTTTTCCAAAGCCACGAGTGCCGTCTGCGGACCAGATGATGATATCATCATTCCACGAAACTCGGTCAAAACCGATTGGGAAGTGGAACTGGGGGTGGTGATCGGTAAACCCGCCAAATATGTCGAAGAAGCCTCGGCCCTGGATCATGTCGCCGGATATTGTGTGATCAATGATGTCTCAGAACGCGAGTATCAGATTGAACGACAGGGGCAATGGGTGAAGGGAAAAAGCTGCGATTCCTTCGGTCCTACCGGGCCCTGGCTGGTCACCCCCGATGAAGCAGGAGACCCTCAAAACCTCAAACTCTGGCTTGAAGTCGATGGCAAGCGTTACCAGGATGGAAGCACCAACACCATGGTCTACGGTGTTGCGTTTCTCATCCATTACCTGAGTCAGTTCTTTACCCTCCATCCGGGAGATGTGATCTCGACCGGAACCCCTCCCGGCGTGGGGATGGGCCAAAAACCAGACCCGGTTTACCTCCGTCCCGGGCAAACCATCCGACTGGGAGTCGAGGGTCTTGGAATCCAGACTCAGAAAACCATCGCAGACCAGTAAGTCTGAACTCTTAAGGAGTTTTGATCATTTTGGCTTCTCCATCAACAAAATGAGTCTGGTTATCCTAGGGAGTTGATAAAGTTTAACTCTCTCTGTATAAAATGAAGGATAGTCGTTAAATTTTTTCCATTTAAGAAATAAAGGAAACTTATGATTAAAAAAATTATGAAATATTTGTTGCTAAGTGTTTTGTTCCCAGTCTTTTTTTTGGGATTGGTTCACGCAGATTCTGTAAAAATTGGATTCAATGTTCCATTAACAGGATTTGCTGCTGCTGACGGGAAATCCGCATTGAACGGAGCAAAGTTGGCGGTAAAACAAGCCAACCAGGCAGGTGGAATCAACGGCAAAATGATCGAACTGGTAGTCTATGATGATCAGGCATCACCGAAACAAGCCGTTCCTATTTCGAATAAACTTATAGAAAAAGATAAAGTCGTAGCAGCGATTTCCGGAAGTTATTCGGGTGCCACCAGAGCAGCTGCTGGTGTTTTTCAGTCAGCTGAAATCCCTTATATTTCGGCATATGCAGTTCATCCTGAAATTACTAAGGCAGGAAATTATGTTTTTAGAACCTCATTTATGGGGGAAGTTCAAGGTAGGGCTGGAGCAAAATTAATTGGTGCAACTCTTCAGCGAAAACGGGTGGTTCTGATTACATTAAAAAATGATTTTGGTAAATCTCTGGCAGCAGGATTTAAAGAAGCAGCAGGTCAATTCAACCTCCAAATTGTCAATGAATACGAATATTCGATTAAAGATCGGCAATTTGGCCCCATTGTCGCCAAGGTCAAAGCAGATGCTCCAGAGGCAATCTATGCTACTGGATATTTCTTTACAGCAGGCCCACTTGTAAGCCAACTCAGGGCAGCAGGTATTTCCGTTCCAGTCATCGGACAGGAAGGTTACGATTCAGAACAGTTTATTAAAATCGCAGGCAAAGCATCCGAAGGTACTATCATTACTACTTCTCTTGACCGTGATTCAAATTCATCCGAAACCCGATCATTTATCAGCGAATTTGAGGCGATGGCAGGTCATAAGGTTGATATGGTGGCAGCATCCGGACACACAGCAATGAAAGTGCTAGTTGCAGCAATGAAAAAAGCAGGAACAACAAGTCCTTTAGCCATTCGTAATGCGATCGCACAAACCAATCTGGTTGCATCAACGGGAA
>ENA-OSEY01000629-OSEY01000629.1-marine-metagenome-genome-assembly--contig:-NODE-629-length-25175-cov-4.783329_pt1 | contig 25175 bp, 22 predicted proteins | sample MGYA00248465_ERZ534230 | MGnify/ENA primary metagenome ERZ534230 (study PRJEB26409, sample SAMN06344110) | marine metagenome | isolation source: Sea water from surface | place: Atlantic Ocean:Southern...
GGGCAATTAGTTCAACTGAATAGAACAGAAGATTACGGCTCTTCAGATGGGGGTTTGAGTCCTCCATTGCCCTCTAATTTTAAATTTTGGATTTTTTAGGTATTTTATTTGGTGTTATACTTCTTTCTCATGGTGGGGATTTACTTACTAAATCCTCTGTTGATTTATCATATAAGTTTTCTATTCCTAAAATAATAATTGGGATGACAGTTGTCTCATTTGCTACATCTGCTCCTGAGCTTATTGTAAGCTTAAATGCTACTTTAAATGGATTTTCAAGTTTTGCTCTTGGAAATGTAATAGGCTCAAATATTGCAAATATTGGATTGGTTCTTGGTATAATTATAATTATTTACCCTATAACATTACAGAACAGGTTTTATAATTCGGATTTTCCAATTTTGATGATTTCAACGTTTTTATTTTATATTTTATTAACTACTGGTAGTAGAATTTCTAGAATTGAGGGAATAATACTCCTTGTATCAATTTGTGTAATTCTTATCTATCTATTTATATATCAAAAAAAAAATATATCTGAGTTTTCAGATATAAATGATATATCAAGCATTTCAGTTCCTAAATCAGTTTTCTATGTATTCTTTAGTGGTTTACTTCTATGGCTTGGCTCTGAAACCTTGATTAAGTCTTCTATATCTGTTGCAAATGAATATGGAATATCAGAGAGGGTAATAAGTATATCAATGGTTGCAATTGGGACAAGTATTCCTGAATTAGCTGCATCTGTTGTAGCATCAATAAAAAAGCAAAACGATCTTTCTATTGGAAATCTTATAGGATCTAACATTTTTAATCTTCTTGTAGTAATCGGAATAACATCTACTGTTATGCCAATTGAAAAAATTGATTCTAAAATTATATTTAACGATATGTTATGGGTAGTCTTTTTCTCAGCTTTAATTCTACCGTTAGCATATTTGAGTAGAAGGAATGTTTTAACAAGAAAAAAAGGGATTATTCTATTAATATTGTATTTAATTTTTATAATCCCTTTACTAGTAAATTAAGATTGTATACTTAAGATGCGCCTTTAACTGTTTTTACAATTATTGCTGCCACTTTGTAGGGGTCAGCATTTGAAGCTGGTCTTCTATCTTCCAACCATCCTTTCCAGCCACTTTCGACTGTCATTATAGGTATTCTAATAGATGCTCCTCTATCCGAAACCCCGTAGCTAAACTCTGTGATTGATTGTGTCTCATGATCACCTGTTAGTCTTTGATCATTGTAAGCACCATATACTGCTATACAGTCATCAACAACAGGTCTAAAAGATTCACAAATTTTTTCATAAGTCTCTTTTGATCCACATGTTCTTAAAGTTGTATTTGAAAAATTTGCATGCATTCCAGATCCGTTCCAATCTGTTGCTCCAAGAGGTTTTGGGTGATATTCAATTTTGATAGCATAGTCCTCAGCTATTCTCTCCAATAAATATCTTGCAACCCACATTTCATCACCAGCTTGTTGAGCTCCTTTTGCAAATGTTTGAAATTCCCATTGACCTGCTGCAACTTCAGCATTTGTACCTTCAACGTTGATTCCTGCCTCTAGACATACATCCAGGTGACGGTCCATTATTTCTCGTCCAAAAGTGTTAGCTCCACCAACAGAACAATAAAATTGCCCCTGAGGAGTTTGATCTTTTGGAAATCCTAAAGGTAAATTTGTTTCTGTATCCCAAAGAAAGTATTCTTGTTCAAAACCAAACCAAAAGTCATTATCACTATCATCAATAGTAGCTCTCCCATTTGATTCATGTGCAGATCCATCTGCATTTAATACTTCAGTCATTACTAGAAATCCGTTTTTTCTTTCAGGATCAGGATAAATTGCAACTGGTTTTAGAAGACAATCAGATGAACCACCTGGTGCCTGTAAAGTTGAGGATCCATCAAAAGACCACATTGGACAGCTAGAAAGTTTGCCGTCAAAATCAGAGACGACTTTAGTTTTACTTCTAAGGCTTTGAGTTGGTTTATAACCGTCAAGCCATATATATTCTAATTTAGATTTGCTCATAATTATTTATTTGTTGTTATACCAAATTAATTTTTTTAGATTTTTAGGGTTGTTGATAACCTCAATTTTAATGAACTTTTATTAATCTAATATTTTAATTAAAAAAAATTATTAAATACATATAAAATTGTATGAAAAATTGAGAAAAATACATTGTTATATAACATTGAGTTTTTCATTTAACAAATTCATTATCAGTATTAAAAACCTATTAACTAAATTATATTATTAAAAAATTTTAAGCTTAATAGTTAATGGTGAATTATTAAAAACTTATTAAGATTTTTTTTTGATAACTTTGCTGGGAATAATGACCAATAGATACAAATTAAGAGGTGTTTCTTCTGATAAAGAAGATGTCCATAATGCAATAAAAAAATATGATAAAGGTCTATATCCTAAAGCCTTTTGTAAAATCCTTCCTGATTTAATTTCAAATTCAGACGATCATGCTTTAATTATTCACTCAGATGGTGCTGGGACCAAATCATCTCTTGCATATATTTATTGGAAAGAAACTGGAGATAATTCAGTATGGAAAGATATTGCTCAAGATTCAATTGTGATGAATCTCGATGATGTAGCTTGTGTAGGGGCTATTGATAATATTGTAATTTCTTCTACGATAGGACGAAATAAAAATAAAATTCCAGGAGAGGTGATCTCTCATATAATATCAGGGACCGATGAAATCTTAAAGTATTACAGAGAATTAGGAATAAATATTCATAGTGGTGGAGGCGAGACGGCTGATGTAGGTGACCTAGTAAGAACAATAATAGTAGATTCTTGTATGACTGTTAGAATAAAAAAAAATCAAATAATTAATAATTCGAATATAAAAGCTGGAGATGTTATTGTTGGCTTATGCTCTTCTGGAATTTCATCGTATGAAAAAGAATATAACTCAGGAATAGGGAGTAATGGACTTACATCTGCTAGACATGATGTGCTTTCTAAGTACATTAAAACAAAATATCCTGAATCATTTGATAACGAGCTCCCTGAAAATCTAGCTTATTGTGGTTCAAAAAGGTTAACTGATAAATTAGATGGGTTCGATATGGATATCGGAAAAATGCTTTTGTCTCCAACAAGGTCATATGCACCTCTTTTAAAATTAATTTTCGATAAAATTGGAAGAAATGAAATACATGGTATTATTCATTGTACAGGAGGTGGTCAAACAAAAATTCTTCATTTTATTGATAATTTACATATAATTAAGAATAATCTTTTTGAAATACCACCAATTTTTAGATTAATCATGGAGGAGTCGGATACTGATCCAAAAGAAATGTATAAGGTTTTTAATATGGGGCATAGGATGGAGATTTATTTAGAGCCAAAAAATGCGTCTAAAGTTATTGATTTATCAAAATCAGTTGGAATAGATGCTAAAATAATTGGAGAAGTAAATGAATCAGACGTTAAGAAACTAAGTATTCATTCAGAATTAGGTAATTTTGATTATTAAAATTCATAATGCTTACAGATAGAATCGATATAGTAAAAAAAAGATATGATGAGATATATCAAATGATTAGCAATCCAGAAATTATTGCTGACCAAAAAAAATATATTGAGTTAAATAAAGAGTTAAAAGAACTAAGTGTTCTTGTAAATAAAGGAAAGCTATACAAAGAAGCAATAAATCAAAAAGATGAAGCAGAGGATTATATAAAATCTTCTAACGACACAGATATGATTGAGATGGCAAAAGAACAATTAGAAATCTCAAAAAAATCAATAGAAAAACTTGAGGATGAGATTAAAATTCTTTTAATACCTAAAGATCCAGATGATGCAAAAAATGTTTTAGTAGAAATTAGAGCAGGAACTGGTGGAGATGAAGCAAGTATTTTTGCAGGTGACTTATTTAGAATGTATACAAAATTTGCTCAAGATAAAAAATGGAATTTGAGTGTAGTTGATACTAGCGAGGGAACAGCAGGAGGATTTAAAGAGGTTATATTTGAAATATCAGGCGAGGATGTATATGGGGAATTAAAATATGAATCCGGAGTTCATAGGGTTCAAAGAGTACCTCAAACTGAAACTCAAGGAAGAGTTCATACATCTGCTGCAACTGTAATGGTTCTTCCTGAAGCCGAAGAATTTGATGTTGAAATTAATATGAATGAAGTAAGAGTTGATTACTTCTGTTCATCAGGTCCTGGAGGTCAATCAGTTAATACTACATATTCAGCGGTCAGGCTAACTCATGAGCCTACAGGAGTTGTAGCCCAATGTCAAGATCAAAAATCTCAACATAAAAACAAAGAAAAGGCTATGAAAGTTCTAAGATCAAGACTATATGAGATTGAGCTTAACAAAAGGATGGAGTCTGATTCCAAAAAGAGAAATGAGCTAGTAAAGTCAGGAGACAGATCCGCTAAAATTAGAACATATAATTATCCTCAAGGAAGAGTTACAGATCATAGAATTGGTTTAACACTTTATGACCTTCCAAAAATTATAGACGGAGATGTCTCAAAACTTATTGATGAGATTAAATTATATATCAATACTGAGAGACTTAAAGAAGCTGGAGAAGTATGATTCGGAATAAATTACATGATCAAATAAATTATAAGAAATCATTTCTTTGTATTGGTCTTGATATTGATAAAGATAAAATCCCTAAATCACTTTTAAAATTTGATGATCCTATCTTTGAATTTGCTAAGAGAATTATTGACTCAACAAATCAGTATGCTATCGCCTATAAACCTAATATTGCTTTTTTTGAGGCTTATGGTGCAGATGGATTTAAATCTCTAAAAAAAATAGTAAACTATCTTAATCAAAGTTATCCTGAAATATTCACTATAGCCGATGCTAAGAGAGGTGATATTGGAAATACGTCAAAAATGTATGCTAACGCATTTTTAAAAGAACTCAACTTTGATTCAATAACTGTATCACCATACATGGGTTATGACTCTGTTGAACCTTTTTTAAGTATTGAAGATAAGTTAGTCTTTCTACTTACATTAACCTCAAATAATGGCTCAAATGATTTTCAGGAACTTGATATAGATGATAACAATAAGCTCTATCAAAAAGTAATAGAAATTTCAAAAACTTGGAAAAACAGTAGTAGAATTATGTATGTAGTTGGTGCAAAAAATACTAAAGAGATTCTTAAAATTAGAAGAATGGTTCCTAACTCTTATCTTCTAATCCCGGGGGTTGGCGCTCAAGGAGGTAATATGACAGAAATTTGTAAATATGGTTTAGATAAAAATTTAAAATTGATTATAAACTCCACAAGATCAATTATTTATGCATCAGTTAATGATGATTTTGCCCAATCTGCTGCAAATGAAGCTAAAAAAATTCAAGTTGAGATGGAGAAGAATATAAATGCATTAAAATTATGATTCATTACACTAAATTTCTGTGTAAAAATAAAGATGCAGATTGGATTACTTTTGTTCATGGAGCAGGAGGTAGTTCAACAATATGGTTTAAACAAATAAAATATTTTTCAAAAAAATATAATTTATTACTACTTGATTTAAGAGGCCATGGTAAATCAAAATCAATTCCAATTAATCCATTTAAGAAAAAATATACATTCAATTCAATAACTAATGACATTCTTGAAGTAATAAATGCTGAAAAAATAAAAAAATCCCATTTTGTTGGTATTTCGTTAGGATCAATTTTGATTAGAAATTTTGCTGAAAGAAATCCTTCAAGAGTAAAAAGTCTCATAATGGGCGGAGCAATAATGAAGTTAAATTTTAGGTCGAAGGTTCTTATGTTTTTAGGTAATTCTACGAAATCAATTTTACCATATATGTGGATATATAAGCTCTTCGCATTTATTGTAATGCCGAATAATAACCATAGAGAATCTAGACTTTTATTTGTTGAGGATGCAAAAAAGCTTTATCAAAAAGAGTTTAAAAGATGGTTTCAATTAACTGCCGAATTAGTCCCCTTATTAAAATTCTTCAGACAAATAGATATAAAAATTCCAACCTATTACATTATGGGTGATCAGGACTATATGTTTTTACCATCAGTTAAGGAAATAGTAAAAAATCATAAAAATTCAAAGCTATTTGTCATACCTGATTGTGGACATGTAGTAAATGTTGAAAAGTCTAATATTTTTAATGTAAAGATGTTTGAGTTTTTAAATAACAGTAGCTAATCTATAATTTCACCTTTCTTTGATGTCAGATTTATCTTCTGTCCAGGTTGGTATATTTCGTAGTTTAATTCATCCTTTCTTTTTTTGACCATTCTTTTTACATCTTCTAATAGAAGTTTTGAATTATATACAATACCATCCTTGATTGTATAGGTTATACCTCCAACTCTTTCTACTTCATTATCTTCATTAAGCTTTATTGCTCCTGTACCATATAAAACTTTAAGATTTTCAAGGGGATTTTCTTCAACAAGGATAAGATCAGCTTTTTTACCTATTTCTATTGAACCAATTTCATCATCCATATCCAATGCCTCTGCACCTTTTAATGTAGCTGACATTATAACTTCTAATGGATGGAATCCTGCTTCTCTTAATAACTCCAACTCTCTTATATAAGCAAATCCATATAGTTGAAAAATAAAACCAGAATCTGATCCAACAGTTACTCGTCCTCCTCTATTTTTATATTCATTAACAAAGCTCATCCATAAATTAAAATTCTTTTTCCAAGCAACTTCTTGCTCTGTACCCCAAAAATGCCAATATGATCCATGGGATATCCTGCTAGGTTGATAAAATTCCCATAAGCTTGGTAAAGTATATTCTTCATGCCACTCTGCTCTTCTTGCTCTTTGAAGATCTCTACTAGCTTCATATATATTAAAAGTTGGATCTAATGTAAAATCCAATTCAATTAATTCATTCATAACATTATTCCAATGATCTGATCCAGGTTTTGCAGCTTGTCTCCATAATTTTCCAGCTTCTTCAAATCTATGCTGTTCATTAGAGTAATTGTAATCATATGGGTAGTCCTGAACTAACTTATCATCAAAGAGTGCCTCTGGTAGACCATACCAATGTTCCATTGAGGTCAAGCCTGCTCTTGCAGAATTTAATACATTCCATCTTACTACATTTAATTGAGCATGATGCATTGCTGATCCAAGTCCTAATAAATTATTTTCATCTAAAGCTGCAATCATTATATCAGGCTCAGCTCCAAAAAACTTAATACCATCTGCACCTTTCTTAGCATTAAACCTGACCCATTCTCTAGCTTGATCGGGATTACTTATTTCATTAGTGTAACCTGACCCAAAACTTGAATAAATAACAAGTCTTGGCGCAATAATTTCATTTTTAATACTCTTATTCTTTAAATCTAGACTAAAGTCAATGCCTCTTCCTCCAGGCTCTCTTACTGTTGTGACACCATGTGCTAGCCAAAGTTTAAAAACATAGTCAGGTTCAGCTCCTTGAGCAACTCCTCCAATATGACCATGCATATCGATGAATCCAGGAAGAACATACATTCCATTAGCTTCAATTTCATGTCCACCTTTTATAAGTTTAGGTCTTCTACGCTCATTGATTTCAACTCCAGGATAACCCACACTTTTAATAGACTTAATAATATTTTTCTCTATTACAATATCAACTGGTCCTAATGGTGGACTTCCATTCCCGTTAATTAAGGTTACTCCTCTTATTATCAATTGCTCAAAAGGTCCTTCTGAAAGATCTTTTTCTTGAGAGCTTAGATTAAAAGAAAATAAAATACATAGTGTAAGTAACAGAATCCTTTTCATTTTAATTCAATATTTTATTCATTATTAGAAAACCTAAATAGGCCAACGCAATACATAAAGATACACTAATAAAAATGTATATAAATGAGTTAAATGTTTCATTAGACTTTATAAAATTGAAATTCTCAATTGAAAATGCAGAGAAAGTCGTGAGACCACCACATATTCCAACAACAAGGAAGTAGTAATAATCTGATTTTAACATATTGGAATTAATTAAATAACTTATAATTAGTCCAATTAAAAAACTACCAATCATATTAACTGTTAATGTTGAATATGGAAAGGATTCACTTGGAATTAATCTATTTATAATTAATCTTATTATAGATCCCAAACCTCCTCCTAAAAAAACAAGAAATAAATGTTTCATTTTATCTAAAAAGATTACTATATGCAGCAATTATTGAAATAAAAACAATAAATACAATTAAAATTACATAAGAGTTCTTGTAGTAAACAGTGTGAAGTCTTGAATCCTTAATATAAGAGTACCCGATTATTAGAGAAAATAATATTATGAATATTATAGCAAAAATTAGTTGTCCTTTAGTAAACATTAATTAAATTTATTTTAATCAAACTTTTCTAATATAAAATTAACAATTATGATAACTAATGCTATTGATGCAGTAAAAGAATTTAATGAAGCTTTTAAAATAAAGTACTCAAAAAATCAAAAAGCAGATCTTGATGAATCTACAATTGAGTTAAGATATAGACTAATGCAAGAAGAAAATGATGAGTATTTAGAAGCAGCAAGAAAAAAGGATTTAGTTGAGATTGCTGACGCACTTGGTGATAAACTATATATTCTTTGTGGAACAATACTTGCACACGGGTTACAAGATAAAATTGTAGAGGTTTTTAATGAAATTCAAAGAAGTAATATGAGTAAGCTTAGTGCTGAAGGAAAACCAGTAATTAGAGAAGATGGTAAAATTTTAAAAGGACCGAATTATTTTAAGCCAAATATAAAATCAATTTTAGAAAAGTAAACTACTAAGTAATTTTATACCTCCAATTGTGAGTATCATCAGAAATATTTTGTTGAATATTAATAACAGCAGTTTTAATTTTTGAGGCGAAATCGTTATCTAATTCTTTAAGTTGGAATCTCTCATCTTTATAACCAAATGAATTAATTGGAGCTATAACTGCGGCGGTTCCACATCCAAAAATTTCTTTTAAATTACCAGACTTAAACTCTGAAATCACTTCTGTTACAGTAATATCTCTCTCCTCTACTTTGATACCAATATCATTAGCCACCTGTATTACACTTTTTCTTGTTACTCCGTCTAGAATTGTGTCACTTGTAAGTGGAGTAATAAGTTTATCATTAATTCTGAATACTACACTCATAGTTCCAACTTCCTCAATCTTTTGATGAGTAGAAGAATCAGTCCATACTATTTGATCAAAGCCTTTTGATATTGCAAGAGATGTTGGATAAAATGCAGCACCATAATTTCCAGCAGCTTTAGCATATCCAGCACCACCAGGAGCAGCTCTGCTATACTTATCCTCGATGTAAACACTAATTGGCTTTGAATAATAAGCGGCACCAGGCGAGCATATAATTAAAAATTTATATGCTTTAGAGGGGCTTGCAGCTAGCATTGGTGAGGAGGAAAAAACAAAAGGTCTAATGTAGATTGAAGAGCCCGGCTTATCAGAAACCCATTCTTTTTCTATGCTAATCAATTTATTAAGACCCTCAAAAAAATAGTTTTCAGGTATTACTGGAATATGCATTCTTTCGCATGATTTTTTAAGTCTCTCATAATTATCTTTAGGTCTAAACAACCATAAATCCCCATTTTTATCCTTGTACCCTTTCATTCCTTCGAAAATAGCCTGGCCGTAATGGAAAACATGGGTTGCTGGATCAAGAGTTATTGAACTGAAGGGTTTAATTATTGGTTCTTCCCATTTGTCATTATCATAATTACATTCAAACATATGATCTGTAAATATTTCTCCAAATTTTATAGTAGAGAAGTTTACATCATTTATTTTTGTAGTCTTAGATTTAATGATTTTCATACAATTCGAAGATAATTAAAAAATAAATATGAAGCTATTAATTACAGGTGGTTCAGGGACTTTAGGTAAAGAAATTACAAACCTTGTATTTAAGAAAAAATACGAAGTAAATATACTAACTAGAGATAAAAACTTAAAATCTCATAATTCACGCTTAAAATACTTTCATTGGAATCCTAAAAAAGGGGTTATTGATTTAAATTGTTTCAAAGATGTTGATTCTGTAATAAACCTTGCAGGTTTTCCTGTATTTAATCTATGGACAAAAGCTAATAAAACTCAAATATTTGATAGTAGAGTAGGGTCAACAAATTTTATTTTAGATGTTATTTTAAAGAAAAAAATTAAAATTAAATCATTTGTAAATGCATCTGCAATAGCTGCATACAGAGACTCTTTAGATTTTACATCCTCAGAAAATGATTCAATCAATAATTCTAATTCATTTATTAATCAAGTTGTTGTAAAATGGGAAGATGAAGTTAAAAGATTTGAAAGCAAACTCCCTGATATTTCATTTTCCATAATGAGGATTGGACTCCTTTTATCAAAGTCTGGTGGACTTTATAAAATATGTAAAATACTATCAAAGTTATTTATGCTTTCTCCACTTGGAAGTGGTAATCAATGGCAATCATGGATTCACGAACAAGATGCTGCTAAAATTATATTATCAGGTTGTGAGAATTCATGGAATGGGACCTATAATTTAGTTGCTCCAAAACCAGTTAAACAGAATGAGTTAATCAATAAAATTGCAATGTTTAATAATTCAAGGGTGATATTTCCTAATATACCCTCTTTTATAGTTAAGTTAGTATTCGGAGAAATGTCTGAGGTTATTCTTTCTAGTCAAAAAGTAAAATCGGTTAAACTAAGTGAGTCTAACTTTTCATTTAAAAATATTGATGATGCTTTAAAAGACCTATCAAAAAGTACATGACATTCTGACATAAAATCAAAATGGCAAAAAAATTGATTATAATAACATAAAATAGTTCATGAATAAAAAGAAAACTGAAAGTAAAACTGCTAAATCAGGTGCTAATAAAAAGAAATCACCTTCAGTTAAAGAGTTAAATGAAACAATAAATATTGAGAAGGATAAATATGTAAGATTATTTGCTGAATTTGAAAACTATAAAAGAAGAACTGCAAAAGAAAGAATTGATTTGTTCAAAACTGCTGGTAAAGAAGTCCTATCTAGTTTGATACCAGTTGTTGAAGATTTTAAAAGAGCCTTAAATCAGGAGGATGCAAATCTGGAGGATACTCAAGGTATTCATTTAATCTACAATAAACTTACAGAAACTCTTAAAAATCAAGGTCTCGAAGAACTGGAAGTTAAGATTGGTGACTCATTTGACTCAGAAATTCATGAAGCAATTAGTCAAATTCCTGCTCAAAATGATGATCAAAAGGGAAAAATAATTGATATAATAGAAGGAGGCTATAAATTAGGAGAACAGGTTATAAAATTCCCAAAAGTTGTTGTTGCTCAATAAAAAGTTATGAAAGAAGATTATTATGAAATATTGGGTGTATCAAAAAGTGCATCTACTGCTGAGATAAAAAAGGCATATAGAAAAAAAGCTATTCAATATCACCCCGATAAAAATCCTGGAGATAAAACTGCAGAAACAAATTTTAAGAAAGCTGCAGAAGCATATGAGGTTCTTAGTGACCCAAATAAGAAAGCTAAATACGACCAATTTGGACATAGTGCTTTTGATGGCGCAGGAGGTTTTGGTGCCGGAGGCATGAATATGGATGATATCTTCAGTCAATTTGGAGATATTTTTGGTAGTGCATTTGGTTCATCTTTTGGTGGTTTTGGTGGAGGAGGTCAAAGAGTTTCAAAGGGTTCAAATCTCAGAATAAGAGTAAAATTATCACTTGAAGAAATTGTAAATGGTGTTGAGAAGAAAATCAAGGTTAAAAGAAAGATTCTTTCACCTGATTCTAAATTTTCAACATGTACAACATGTAATGGTTCAGGACAAGTGACCAGAGTTACAAATACTATTCTAGGTAGAATGCAGTCTTCATCAATCTGTCCTGCTTGTGGTGGATCAGGACAAACAATTATTACTAGAGGGCCAGGAACAGACTCTAATGGAATGCTTAATTCAGAGGAGACAGTTTCAATTAAAATTCCCCCTGGAGTTGAAGAAGGTATGCAACTTAAAGTATCAACAAAAGGAAATGATTCTAATAATCCTAATGGTATCCCTGGAGATTTATTGGTTCTAATAGAAGAGTCAAACAATGACCTTTTTACAAGAGATGGAAAACATCTTCACCATGATCTTTATATTAGTATCTCAGAAGCCGCACTTGGAGTATCAAAGGATATTAATTTGATCGATGGAAAGGTTCGAATAAAGCTTGAATCTGGAATTCAGTCTGGTAAGACACTTAGACTAAAAAATAAAGGAATACCTGACCTTAACGGATATTCAAAAGGAGATTTGTTAGTTCATGTTAATATTTGGACACCAAAAACTTTAACAAAAAAACAAAAAGAATTCTTTAGAGAAATGTTAGATGATGATAATTTCAAGCCAAACCCAAAGAAATCTGAAAAGTCCTTTTTTGAGAAAGTTAGGGATATGTTTGCATAAATAATTTTATCTTAGATTATACAATAATTCTATCATGAGTAAAATCCTTATAATTGAAGATGAGGAACCAATCAGACGAGTTCTAGTAAGAATTCTAAAAGAAGAAGACGATAATTTTGTTATTCATGAAGCATCTGATGGAAAGACGGGGCTTGATCTACTGAAGAATGAATCTTTTGATTTGGTATTATGTGATATTAAGATGCCTAAAGTAGACGGTATTGAGTTACTTCAGAGAACTAGAAAAAATAATTCTACTATTCCATTTATAATGTTAACAGGACATGGTAATATTGAGACTGCTGTTGAGTCAATGAAACTTGGTGCTTATGATTTTATATCAAAACCACCTGACTTAAACAGACTAATTAATTCTGTAAGAAATGCTCTAGAAAAAAAAGAACTTGTTATTGAAAATAAAATTTTAAGAAAAAAAGTTGCAAAAAAATATGAGATTATTGGTAACTCTAAGTCTATAATGGAAATACATGCAATGATCGATAAAGTTTCTAAGACAGAAGCAAGGGTTTTAATCACAGGAGAGAGTGGAACTGGAAAGGAACTTGTTGCTCACAATATTCATGAAAAAAGTAGTAGAAGTAAATCCTCATTCATTGAGGTTAATTGCGCTGCTATCCCTTCTGAACTAATCGAAAGTGAACTATTTGGACATTTAAAGGGCTCTTTCACATCTGCTGTTAAAGATAGAGAAGGTAAGTTTGAAGCTGCAAATAATGGAACAATTTTTTTAGATGAGATTGGAGATATGAGTCTTGCTGCTCAAGCTAAAGTATTAAGGGCTCTTGAAGAAAATAAAATTCAAAGAGTTGGAAGTCAAAAAGATATTATTGTTGATGTTAGGGTTTTAGCTGCAACGAATAAGGATCTAAAAAAAGAAATAGATAATGGTAATTTTAGAGAGGATTTATATCATCGATTAGCTGTTATAATGATTGAAGTCCCTGAATTGAGCAAAAGAAAATCAGATATACCTATTCTTGTAGATCATTTTTCAAATTTGATTTCAAAGGAACAAGGAATTGAGAAAAAGAAGTTTAGTAAAGATGCACTTAAACTTCTTGAAGACTCTGACTGGTCCGGTAATGTAAGAGAACTAAGGAATGTAGTCGAAAGACTCATAATATTAGGTGGTGAGACTATTTCAAAAAATGATGTTAGCTTATTTGCTTCAAAAAAATAAAAGTATGAGAATTAGAATAATTGTATTGACACTATTATCATACTTTACACTAAATTCTCAAACTAATCAAAATAATATTGACTTTATTGACAAAATATATGATTTTGCTTTATCAAACGGAAAGTCTTATGAATGGCTTGATTATTTATCAAATCAAATTGGAGGTAGACTATCTGGATCAATTAACTATGATAGATCTGTAAATTGGAGTAAAGATGAACTTGAATTATTAGAAATTGACTCACTTTGGCTTCAACCAGTAATGGTGCCAAAATGGATTAGAGGTGCCCCTGAATATGCTCATATTGAGACTAGTCCAGGAAATAACATTTCTGTGCCAATTGCTGCATTGGGTGGTTCAATAGCAACTCCATCTATAGGTATTTCCGCAAATGTAATTGAAGTTAAAAGTTTTAAAGAGTTGGCAGAGATGGGCAAGGACTCAGTTAGTGGTAAAATTGTCTTTTTTAATCGTCCAATGGATGTGACTTTAATTAATACTTTTGAGGCTTATAGTGGAACTGTTAATCAAAGAACTCAAGGAGCAATTCAAGCATCAAATCTTGGAGCTATAGGGGTAATTGTTAGATCTTTAACTACAACACTAGACGATTATCCTCATACTGGGTCAACGTATTATAATGGACTTTCTTTAAATGAGAGAATACCAGCTGCAGCTATAAGTACAAATGGTGCAGAGCTTCTTAGTTCTATGTTATCATTGAATCCTCAAATCAAGTTCTTTTTTAGACAGAATTCTAAAAATTTCCCAGATGTATTAAATCATTCCGTAATAGGTGAGATAAAGGGGTCTAAAAAACCAGATGAAATAATTGTTGTTGGAGCACATCTTGATTCATGGGATGTTGGAGATGGAAGTCATGATGATGGTGCAGGAATTGTTCAATCAATGGAGGTTATTAGGATATTTAAATCCTTAAATTATACTCCAAATAGGACTATAAGAGTAGTACTTTTTGCTAATGAGGAAAATGGATTAAGAGGTGGAATTAAATATGCTGAAGTTGCTAAGTTTAATAATGAAAATCATTTTTTTGCAATTGAATCTGATGCAGGTGGATTTACTCCAAGAGGTTTTAGTTTTGATACATCAAAAAAAGAGTTTGAGTCTTTAAAACAATTTGAGAAATATTTTAAGGATTATGACATAAGTTTTTTTAGAGGTGGAAGTGGAGCTGATATTGGACCTCTAAAAGATGGTAAAATTATTTTAGCTGGTTTAAGACCAGATCCACAAAGATATTTTGATTATCATCATGCTGCATCAGACACTTTTGATAAAATTAATAAACGTGAATTAGAGCTTGGGGCTGCAGCAATTGCATCTCTTGTATATCTTATCGATAATTATAAGCTCTAAAATGGAACATATAATAAACAGGTTCCAAAATTACACTAAAGAATTTAGATATAACTTAAAATTGGCTTATCCCGTAATGATAGGTATGTTAGGTCATACCTTTGTTCAGTTTATTGATAATGTTATGGTTGGTCAGTTGGGTACTGCTGAACTCGCAGCTATTTCTCTAGGTAATAGTTTTGTTTTCATTGCAATGTCTCTAGGTATTGGATTTTCACAAGCAATTACCCCTTTAATAGCTGAAGCAGATGGAGCTAAAAAAAGTGATGATGTATCAAGGATATTTGAACATAGTTTTTTAATCTGTTTCCTTCTTGGAATTATTTTATTTTTAGTTGTATTCCTTAATAAAGATCTTCTGTATTTTATGAATCAACCAGTTGAAGTAGTTGAACTTGCTTCTCCTTATCTTTTTTGGGTATCAATATCTCTAGTAGCTACTGTAAATTTTCAATCTTTTAGGCAATTCGCTGACGGTATGTCATTTACAAGAGCTGCTATGTACTCAACTATTGTTGGAAATATCATTAATGTGGCTTTAAACTTCTTTTTAATTTTTGGCTATTGGATCTTTCCAAAACTTGGAGTTGAGGGTGCAGCAATTGGTACATTAATTGCTAGGTTTTGTATGCTCTTATTTATTATTTTTTATTTAAAACTTCACAAAAAATTATCTGTTTATATAAAGAGATTTATTCCATCAAAAGTTGAGACTAAGAGATTAAAAAAAATCCTTTATTTAGGACTTCCATCAGCTCTTCATAGTTTTTTTGAAGTTGCATTCTTCATATCTGCTGTTTGGATGTCAGGATTTATAGGTAAAAACTCACAAGCAGCTAATCAAATAGCTTTGAATCTTGCTTCTATGACATATATGGTTGCCCTCGGGGTTGGTGTTGCAGCAATGATTAGAGTGGGTAATCAAATGGGCACGATGAATTTTAAAAAATTAAGAGAAGTAGCTCTATCAACCATTTTACTTATAATATTTATTGATATAGTTTTCTGTTTAATATTTCTATTATTTAATGATTATCTACCTCTTCTTTATTTGGATGCTAATAATCCTTTAAATTTAACAGACGTAAATCAAGTTTTAGATATTGCATCAAAGCTACTAATTATTGCAGGTGTTTTTCAGCTTTTTGATGGTATACAAGCAGTTGTTCTTGGAGCCTTGAGAGGAATGCAGGATGTTAATAAACCTGCTGTAATTATCTTTCTTTCATACGGTGTTATTGGATTTCCAATATCATATTATCTTGGTTTTTATACAAATTTATCTATGGTTGGAATATGGCTAGGACTTTTATCTGGTTTATTCTCTTCTTCTTTATTTCTTTTTTTAAGATTTAATTATCTTTCAAAAAAAATAATAATACTTAATGATTGAGAAAATTTTAGATCTTGATTCATATTTATTTCTATTCTTAAATAATCTTGGAAGCCAATACTATGACAATTTCTGGATATTTCTTTCGAGAACTGAAGCCAATGTAATGGTTTACCTGGTAATTTTAATTACTTACTTATACTCAATTAATAACAAAAAAAGGACTAAAATTTTATTTCGTTTAATTATTACTATAGCAATACTAATAACCATTTCAGATCAAACTTCAAATTTATTTAAAGATTCCTTTCAAAGGCTTAGACCGTGTTATAATGAACTAATTTCCGACTCATTAAGACTTGTGAAAGATTCATGTGGCGGTAGATATGGATTCTTTTCAGCTCATGCATCAAATTCTTTTTCATTGGCAATCTTTTTCGGTCTATTATTAAGATCATCAAATAAACTATTAATTCTGTTATTTGCTATATATGCATTTTTAATTTCCTATAGTAGAATTTACCTTGGTGTACATTACCCAATTGATATTATAGTTGGTATAATTTTTGGGACTATAAATGCAATAGTTCTATATAAAATATACCTATATAGTTTTAATTTTCTTAACAAAAGTTGACCATGAATAATAATTTTTTGCTTTTATAATATTTGAAACATATAGTTGATTTCTTTTTTCGTCAATACAATTTAGAATTGCTTTTGCTAAATTTTCAGGGGTTTTGTCAAATACTTCGCCGCTCTGATCTTTATTTATAATTTCTTTTAATCCTCTAACTTTTGAAACTACTAACGGTTTATTATAGAAGTAGGCAAGGGGAGTAATTCCACTTTGACTTGCATTAATATAAGGCTGAACTATTAATTCACTTGCACAGATATAATCTCTTATCCGATCAAGTTCAAGGAAGTTATTGTCAATTAATATTTTTTCGCTAAGATTAAGTTCATCAACCAATTGCTTGTATTCATTTAATGAATCATAGAACTCCCCTGCAATTATGAATTTTATATTATCATCTTTTATACAATTAATAGACTTTATGAATGTTTGAACACCTTTATATTTTCTAATAAGTCCAACAAATGTGACATATTTATAGTCTTTCAGGTTTAGATCATTTTTTGCTTTTGCTTTTTCTTTAAATATTGGAAGATTTGTATTAATTGGATGATATAGAGATAAGACCTCTTTTCTCGTGTTAAAACGAATCATTTCTGCAATATTTTCAGAAAAAGAAATAAATTTTGAACATGATTTTAGAAAAAGTTTTCTTAAGATACTTTCAAAAGGAATTTTTTCATGATTTTTCCAGTTATCTACAATCCCAATAACTCTTATTTTTTTACTTAAAAAAAAACTAATAAAATAATAGGGTAAACATAAAATTGGTGACCAATATCTCAAGATTACTACTTCTGGACTTAATTTGTTGATTTTTTTGGAAACTGTTAACCAATTAAAAGGATTAATTGTATTAATTTTTCTTTTAATTTGAAATTTTTGCTCATACCTCTCTCTACTGTATTGGGTATTTCCAGGAAAAAGAAAACTTGGATATAATAATGAGAAGGTCCAAACTTCTGTAGATTCCCCTGAATCAACAAGTTCATTACAAAAAGAATGAGTAGAATCTGAAATACCTCCTCTATAGGGATAGGCACTTGAAATTACTAGGAATTTAATCCTCTCTGAATTCATAATACTAATTTATGGAAATATATCTAGAGGTCTCCTAAAGAGCTTTTTTGAGGTAAGTTAGAACTTCCCATTAAGTATTTGTCAATGTGGTGAGCAGCTTCTCTTCCTTCAGATATAGCCCAAACAATCAAAGACTGGCCACGTCTACAATCACCTGCAGTAAAAATATTATTTCTTTTAGTTTGATAATTTGAATTCGAGCTAATATTACCTCGTTTGTTAATTTCAAGTTTAAATTTATTTGGAAGATCAGTTTCAGGCCCTGTAAATCCTAAAGCTAAAATAACTAAATCACAATCCCATGTTTTATTTGAATTAGGTATTTCAATGAACTCTTTTTTGTCAGAGTCAAACTTCACATTTACTGTCTCAAGACCAATAAGATTATTATCAGAGTCACTAACAAATCCCTTAGTTAGGATACTCCATTCTCTTTCAGCTCCCTCCTCATGGGAAGATGATGTTTTAAGTGTGAAAGGCCAATAAGGCCATGGATTCTCTTCACTTCTATTAGTTGGAGGTTTTGAAGTAAGTTCAAAATTTATCACATTTTTTGCTCCATGCCTATTGGAAGTACCTATACAATCTGATCCTGTGTCTCCACCTCCAATAACAATAACGTTCTTTCCTTTTGCATTGTAGCATTCAAGATGATCAATAAATTGATTGTCAACAAAACGATTATTATGAGTTAAAAAATCCATAGCTTGGATAACACCAGATAATTCAATACCTGGGATATCAAGACTTCTTTTTATAGTAGACCCAGTACACAATAAAATACTGTCATATTTAGATTCTAGGTCAGTAATATCAATATCTTTTCCGATCTCTACATTACATTTAAAACTAATACCTTCCTTTTCTAAAATTTCTATTCGCCTATCGATTACATTCTTTTCAAGCTTGAAATCCGGAATACCGTATCTAAGTAAACCTCCGATTTTATCATCTCTTTCATATACAGTAATTTTGTGACCAACTGAATTTAGTTGCTGAGCAGCTGCTAAACCAGCTGGACCAGAACCAACAATAGCAACTTTTTTACCAGTTCTTTTACTCGGAATTCTAGGTACTATCCAATTTTCACTAAAGCCTTTTTCTACTATATGCTTTTCTATCAATTCAATTGAAACGGGTGGATCGATAATTCCTAAAACACATGCAGCCTCACATGGTGCTGGACAAAGTCTTCCAGTAAATTCAGGAAAATTATTAGTTGAATGAAGAACATCAAGAGCTTCTTTCCATTTATTATTGTAAACTAAGTCATTAAAATCAGGAATCAAATTACCTAATGGACATCCACTATGACAGAAAGGTACGCCACAATCCATGCATCTTGCAGCCTGGGATTTTAATTCTTTATTTTTTGGAGATATTGTAAACTCCTTATAGCTTTTTAATCTTTTTCTAACGGGAATATACTTCTCGTCAATTCTATCATATTCCTTAAAACCTTTAACTTTTCCCATTATTGAATTAACTGATCTATTTTTTCTTTTGCTATCCTTTCTAGAGCTATTTTGTATTCTTTAGGCATAACTTTAATAAAGTTTTTCTTTATATTTTTCCAATTTGATAATATTTTTTCAGCTACTTCACTATTGGTATTAGAAAAGTGATTTTCAAGCATTTCATAAATTATATCTTCATCTTGGATATTGGGTGTTTCAAGATCAATCATTTCCATATTAAAATTCTCGATCGATTTTTTATTTTCTTTGTAAATATATGCAATACCACCACTCATACCAGCTCCAAAGTTTCTACCAATTTTGCCAAGAATTAGAACTGATCCCCCCGTCATATATTCACACCCATGATCACCAACACCCTCAACTACAGCTTTTGCACCAGAATTTCTTACACAAAAACGTTCACCTGCAATCCCGTTAATATATGCCTCACCACTTATAGCTCCATAAAGGGCGACATTACCAATTATAATGTTTTCATTTGAAATAATACTCGATTCTTTAGGAACTCTTACAGCTAATGTTGCACCGGATAAACTTTTACCAAAATAGTCATTTGTATTTCCATATACTGTCATATTTAATCCGTTTACAGAAAAAGCACCAAAGCTTTGACCAGCTGAACCATTGAAAGTTATGTTTAAAGTATTTTTTGGAAGACCTTTCTCACCATGAATCTTAGAAATTTCATTACTTAATAATGCTCCAACTGCTCTGTCTGTATTTTTAATATTAAATTCGAATGAAGATTTCACCTTTTTGTTAACGGACAATTTTGCAGCTTTTAATATTTTAAAATCTAAAACATTATCTAAGTTGTGATTTTGTTTTGTAGTATTTCTTAGCTTTTCATCATCACCAGATAATGGCTTGTAAAGTAATTTTTCCAAATTAATTCCTTTGACTTTATAATCATCAATTCCAGTTTTAGCTTTGAGTTTTTGTGTCTGACCAATCATCTCGTCAATACTTCTAAAACCAAGTTCTGCCATAATTTCTCTTAATTCCTGAGCAACGAAATACATAAAATTAATAACATGCTCAGGTTTACCTTTAAAGTTTTTCCTAAGCTCAGGATCCTGAGTTGCTATTCCGACTGGACAAGTATTTAAATGACATGCTCTCATCATTATACAACCAGATGCTACAAGGGGTGCAGTTGAAAAACCAAATTCTTCAGCTCCTAATAAACATGCAATTGCAACATCACGACCCGTTTTTAATTGTCCATCACATTCTAGTACAACTCTGCTTCTTAAATTATTTAAAACTAAGGTTTGCTGAGCTTCTGCAACTCCAAGCTCCCATGGTAATCCTGCGTGTCTTAAAGAAGTTAAAGGTGAAGCTCCAGTTCCTCCATCATAACCAGAAATTAAAATTACATCAGCCTTAGCTTTTGCAACTCCGGCAGCAATTGTTCCAACTCCAACTTCAGAAACAAGTTTAACATTAATTCTGGCATTTCTGTTAGCATTTTTTAAATCAAATATTAGTTGAGCTAGATCTTCAATTGAATAAATATCATGGTGTGGTGGAGGTGATATCAGTCCTACATATGGAGTAGAATTTCTTACTTTAGCAATTAAAGGATTTACCTTTGGTCCTGGTAGCTGGCCACCTTCTCCTGGTTTAGCACCTTGTGCCATCTTTATTTGTATTTCATCAGCATTAGATAAATAATATGAGCTAACTCCAAATCTACCCGAAGCAACTTGCTTAATTGAACTATTTCTGAAGTCACCATTTTTATCTTTATTAAATCTTTTAGAGTCTTCCCCTCCTTCACCAGAATTACTTTTACCTCCAATTCTATTCATTGCAATAGCAAGATTTTCATGGGCTTCTGAGCTTATAGATCCGTAAGACATAGCACCCGTTTTGAATCTTTTAACTATCTCAGTCCATGGTTCTACCTCTTCAATCGGAATTGGATTAAAATCTACAAACTTGAGAAGACCTCTTATAGTCATAAGTTGTTCTTCTTGTTTATTGACTATATCAGAGTATTCTTTGTAAGATGAATAACTTTCTGTTCTAACTGAATTCTGAAGTTTAGAAATAGTTGAAGGATTAAACATATGACTTTCTCCATCTCTTCTCCATCTGTAATCACCTCCAGTTTTAATTGATGAAAAGTCAGATTCTGATTTAAATGCATAATTTATCCTCTCACTGATTTCTTTTTCAATAACATAAAGTCCAACACCTTCTATTCTAGAAGGCGTATTTTGAAAATATTTATTTATAAAATTTGTTTTGAGTCCGAGTGCTTCAAAAATCTGCGAACCTCTGTATGAATTAAGTGTTGAGATTCCAATTTTATTCATAATTTTTAGGATTCCTTTTGCAATAGCATCGTTAAAGTTAGAAATTGCGGAATCTACAGAAATATTATTTAGATATCCTGAATCAAAGTGATATTTTATCACCTCATTAACTAAATAAGGGTTTATTGCACTAGCACCATATCCGAAAAGCATTGAGAAATGGTGAGGTTCTCTAGGCTCAGCAGATTCAATTATTATACCAAATTTTGATCTTTTTTTTCTCTTTATCATTGTTTGATGAATGAATGAACATGCAAGAAGAATAGGAATAGGGGCCATTTTTTTTGAAACAAGCCTATCACTTAATATTATAATGTTGCTTCCCTTATCAATACACTTTTCAACCTCTAAAACAATTTTGTCTAAAGCCTCTTCAATTCCATTATGACCTTTCTTAAATTGATATAAACATTTAATTTCACTTGCCTTAAAATTTTTATGAGATATATATTTAATTTTGTCTAGATCCTCATTGGAAATAATAGGATTCTTAATAGTAAGATTAATTGAATGCTCTTCAGTTATTTCAAAGAGATTATGATTCCGCCCTAAAGAAAGACTTGTGTCTGTTATAATCTCTTCTCTTATACCATCTAAAGGTGGATTTGTAACCTGAGCGAATAGCTGCTTAAAATAGTTATAAATAAGTTGAGGTTTTTTGGAGAGAACTGCAAGAGGAGTATCAGTTCCCATTGATCCAATAGACTCTTTACCAGTTTGACACATTGGTATAATTATTTTTCTAAAATCTTCCTTACTGTATCCAAATATTTTCAATCTAGTTTCTATACTTAACTTTTCTTCTGGAGTTCTATTTCCAGTATAAGGTACATCTGATAACTGAAGAATGTTCTTATTTATCCAATCCTCGTAAGGTCTTTTGGAGACAATATTCTCTTTAATTTCATTATCATTTACAATTCTACCTTCTTCCATATCAACAAGAAAAATCTTTCCAGGTTCCAATCTTCCATGAGATAGAACATTATCCGGCTTTATGTCAACAACACCAGTCTCTGAAGACATAACTACATATCCATCTTTAGTCACAGTATATCTTGATGGTCTCAAACCATTTCTATCAAGAAGAGCACCAATGAATTTTCCATCTGTAAATGGAATAGAAGCTGGTCCATCCCATGGTTCCATGATACAACTATTATAATTGTAGAAAGCTTTTTTACTGTTATTCATAGAATTATGCTTCTCCCAGGCCTCAGGAACAAGCATCATCATTACCTCAGGAAGCGATCTACCCGTCATTAATAATAATTCAACAACCATATCCATAGAAGCTGAGTCAGACTTTTTTGGAACAATTATTGGTAATATCTTTTTCATATCATCATCAGAGATTTCACTAGAATAAAAAAGCTCTTCTCTTGACGTCATTCTACTTACATTACCTTTGAAAGTATTTATTTCACCATTATGACACATATATCTAAATGGTTGTGCAAGATCCCATGTTGGGAATGTATTTGTTGAAAATCTTTGATGAACGAGTGCGAGTTTAGTAACTAAGTCTTTGTTTTTTAAATCTATATAAAATCTTTCAATATCCTCTGGGATAAGTAATCCCTTATAAATAATTGTTCTTATACTAAGGCTTGAGAAGTAGAAATAATCACTTTGAGATAGTTCAGAATTATATATAATATTTTCGCAAATTTTTCTGGCTACGAAAAGCTTTAAATTAAATTGTTTTTCATTCAATTTAGAATCTTTAGGTCTGATAAAAACTTGTTTGATTGTAGGCTGAGTTTTACCAGCAATAGATCCTACAACTTTTGAATTTACAGGTACATCTCTCCATCCAATAATTTCTAATTCTTGTTTTATGATTTCTTCTTCAAATATTTTAATACAATAATTTGATTGATTTATTTTATTAGGGAGAAATAGCATACCTACAGCATATTCATTTGCCTCTGGTAATTGAAAATCACATTGTTTTTTAAAAAAATCATGAGGTATTTCAATTAAAATCCCAGCACCATCACCAGTTCTGCCATCTGAACTAACAGCGCCTCTATGTTCTAAACAAGTTAAAATATTTAATGCTTTGCTGATGATTGTATTAGTCCTTTCACCATTTAAGCTACAGATAAAGCCTGCGCCACAGTTGTCATGTTCGAACTCAGATAGATAGAGTCCTTGGTCTTTTAATTTCATAAGGAACTTACAAATGTATAATTATGAAGCTATCAATGTAAGTTTATTGCAGTTATTAACTGTTATGAAAACATTTTTTAATAAATATTCAAAAAAAAATAGATTATTTTGAAAAATTGATATTTATCATGAAAAAAAATAAAAATCTAGTAATTATTAGTTAGTCAATATCTAATACTTCGCTTGATCCAAATAATTGGCCAATAAATTTCGAAAAAATTGCTTTACTGGATGTCTTAAATCCAGTTTCTTTTTCAAATACTTGAAAAGAAACATATTTAACAATTTTTTTATTGTGGAATCTTAATAACAGCTTATCACCTTCATTATTTCCCCCATTTAAAATACTTGAAATATCTGCATATTTAATTTTTTTAACCAAAGGATTAGCCTTAAATTCTTTATAACCAGTAGTCATAAGATCTCTAAGTTTAAAAAACATTTCCTCATCTTTTAAATGGAAACTTGAGATTCTAGCAGTTGGATTATTCAATCCAAATTGAGTTAGCTCTGTGTCAAAGCCAATCTCAAATCCGCTAACAAAAAAAATTGTAAAACTTCCATCTTCATTTTTTTCAGCTTGTGTTAAATACATATCGGTCATTCCTCCTGTTATTTTTGACATTGCTTTACCTAGTTGACAACATTTTCCAATAGTGGTGGATGTTTTTCTTAATGGGACTAATTCTTCACTAGTGTCATAAAGTTCAATTTGAGTATATGCATTTAGAGAAGAAAATAAAAGTATTATAATACTAACTAAATTTTTCATAATTAATTTTTTTTAATTTCCCAATCATCGTTTTGAAGAAGTCTCTCTGCTTGCTTAAACTTAAGTGTTCTCAATTCTCCTGTTAATGAATTTTGTATTTGAACTTTTTCATTTCTGCCAATCTTTGGTAATTCTCTAGTTACAGTTTCAACTTTTTGAGAGTTTTGGCTAGCACTCGCACCGATGCTCCTGGCCTTTTCAGCTAATTGATCACTATTTAAGCTTTCCTCTTTGGATGTTTTGTAATCACTGTTAGTATTCATATTAGATCCGGCATCCCTAATATTTCCTTGATTATTTGGAAGATTT
>ENA-OSEY01000630-OSEY01000630.1-marine-metagenome-genome-assembly--contig:-NODE-630-length-25158-cov-8.632830_pt1 | contig 25158 bp, 28 predicted proteins | sample MGYA00248465_ERZ534230 | MGnify/ENA primary metagenome ERZ534230 (study PRJEB26409, sample SAMN06344110) | marine metagenome | isolation source: Sea water from surface | place: Atlantic Ocean:Southern...
CGGGGTAGTAAGATTCGAACTTACGACCACTCGCTCCCAAAGCGAGTGCGCTACCAGACTGCGCTATACCCCGAGGAAGCAAATATTAAAGTTAATATAAAAAATAAGCAATCTTCGTGGGCATAAATATTGTTTAGTGAGATAATATTAGCATGTCAGCGATTATTCTAGATGGAAAAGTTTTAGCAAAAATTAGTGAAGACTCTATTAAAGAAAGAGTTTTAAAACTCTCTGAAAAAGGTATAAAGCCAACTCTTGCAACTATCCTTGTTGGAAACGATCCAGCCTCTGAAACCTACGTAAAAATGAAAAGAAATACTTGCTCCAAGGTTGGAATGGAGTCTATTGCCATTGAATTATCAGAAAATACAACGACAGATGAATTATTAGACAAGATAAAATTACTTAATAATGACAAAAATGTCCATGGTATTCTTTTGCAGCACCCAGTTCCATCTCAAATTGATGAGAGAAAATGCTTTGATGCAATACATATCGATAAAGATGTTGATGGTGTTACATGTCTAGGCTTCGGAAATATGTCTATGGGAATTGATGCATATGGTTCATGTACACCCGCTGGTATTATTAGATTAATAGAACATTATGAACTTGAAGTTGAAGGCCTGAATGCTGTTGTTATTGGTCGAAGTCCAATCCTAGGAAAGCCTATGGCAATGATGTTGTTAAATTTAAATGCCACTGTAACTATATGTCATTCCAGAACAAAAAATATTGAAAAAATCATTAGTGAAGCTGATTTGATTGTCGGCGCTGTTGGAATACCAAAATTTATAAAAACTGAATGGATCAAAAAGGGTTCAATAGTTATAGACGCAGGATATCATCCAGAAAAATGCGGCGATATTGATTTAGATGGAATTGAGGATATTGCTAAAGCTTATACACCAGTGCCAGGTGGAGTCGGACCAATGACGATAAACACGTTAATCTTACATACTTTGATTTCAGCAGAAAAAGCTTTTAATTAAGATTTATCTTGATCTTCGTTTTCCGCTGTACTTTCTACAACCTCTTCAGACTCAGCTTCAATAATAGAATTTTCTTCAGAAGTATCATTTTTAAAAGGAAAAGGTTTTTCTTCTGTCTGAAACAATAAAAACTTTAGCGAATCACTAAAAAACTCAAGAACATGAGAATTGATACTCGATATTGATTTATTTACTTTTGAAGTGAATAGAACAAATAAAAATTGAATAAATGCTAATCCAATTGAGATTGTTAGCGCAAAGTTAATAATAAAAGCATACAAAACCATAAATATGAATCTTATCCATTTGCTGGTTTTTAAAATTTCTTCCTTATCGATTGTGTTCATTTTGGTACCTAATGTGTAAATTCTACATCAACTTCATGAGGATTTTTAATTAAATCTTCAATTAGTGAACTTGGAGATGATTTTTCATTGATAATCTTATAAAGAGATTCTACCAAAGGCATATTCAGACCTAACTTATCAGATTCACTTTTAATAACTTCAAGCGTTCTTATCCCTTCTGCAACCTGACCTACTTTTAATTTTGAATCAGATAAATTTAAACCACTGCCTATATGGTAACCAAGTTGATAATTTCTGGATAACTTTGAAGTACATGTTGCTACTAAATCACCCATTCCTGATAATCCAAGGAAAGTAATTGGATCGGCTCCTTTAGCAACAGCGAATCTGCTCATTTCCGCCATACTTCTTGTTAATATGAGACCGATTGCATTTTCACCAACTTTCATTGATTCTGCCATGCCACAAACTATTGCATATATATTTTTTAATGCTCCTGCCAATTCAACTCCCTCCATATCTTGACTAGAATAAATTTTAAAAGTGTCAGATGACAAAATTGACTTTACAGATAATATTAGCTCTTTACTATGACTAGCAATAACAGTTCCAGCGACTTTGCTTTCAGCAATTTCCTTTGCTAAATTTGGACCACTTAGTACTCCAATGTCATTAGAAATCTGGCTTGAGATTACATCTGATAACAAACGAAAAGGTTTTGAAAGGATTCCTTTTGTACATGAAATTACATAAGCATTTTTATCGATCAAGGGTACTATTCGCTTAGTTATATTTTCAAAAATAGAACTTGGTGTTGCAATCAATACAACTGAAGCATCTTTGATAACTTTTTTTAGATCATCAGATGCTTCAATTTTATCTGAGAGTTTTAATTCTGGATGGTAATTAGTATTCGCTCCTTCTGAATTAATTCTTAATGCCTGTTCTGCGTCCCTCACCCATAAAGAAACTTCGTATCCATTTGATGCAGCTAAATTTGCTAGAACCGTGCCAAAGCTTCCTCCTCCAAGGACAACAACTTTATTATTTTCTTTCATTTGCTAAGACAGATATTTATCTAATTGACGAAGGTATTTTGCTGGATCTTTTGGCGATCCACCTTCAGCTATTAGGGCATAATCATACAAAAAATCAACAAAAGAATTAAATTGCTTCCCTTTTAGATCTTTTAATTTCTTAAGTAATTTATGATTTTTATTAACTTCAAAAATTGGTTTAGTTGTACCAAAGCTTTGTCCGGATGCTTCTAAAATTTTTCTTAACTGAGCTCCAGGTTCAGACTGAGGAAGAATCAAACAAGTTGCAGAATCTATCAATCTATCACTGATAACTACATCAGAGACACGATCATTTAAATGTTTCTTTATTTTTTTTGTAAGTTCACTGTCTTTTTCGTTTAATTTATTATCATCATCATTTTTAGAAACACTTTCTTTTGAGACATTAACCAATTGTTTGCCTTTATATTCAAATATGCTTGTCATCAACCATTCATCTATTCGGTCAGTAAGGAGCAGCACTTCAATATTTTTCGATTTTAATTTCTCTATGTGAGGTGAATTCGTTGCGGCCTCAAAAGTATCAGCTACACAAAAATATATTTTGTCATCAGATTCATTCATATTTTCAACATAAGAATCGAGCGATGTATATTTAGAACTATCACTTAAATTTGATGAATTAAAAAGCATTAGGCTTGCGATTAATTCTCTGTTTTCAATATCCTCAGCAGGACCTTCTTTTAAGACAAGTCCAAATTCTTTCCAAAATTCAAGATATTCTTCATAGGAATCGTCTTTTAATTTTTTCAGAGAGTCCAAAGTTCTTTTGGTAATAGATTTCTTTATAGTATCTACAAGTGGATTTGATTGAAGTATTTCTCTTGACACATTTAAAGGTAGATCATTCGTGTCGATAACGCCTCTTAAAAAACGTAAATATAGTGGGAGAAAATTTGAAGCATCATCCATAATGAAGACTCTTTGTATATATAGCTTTAGTCCTCTTGGAGACTCTCTATTCCAGAGATCAAATGGTGGTTTTGATGGAATATAAACTAGGTTTGTATATTCGTTTTTGCCCTCTACTTTATTATGAATCCATAAAAGTGGATCATCTTGATCAAAACTAATAAATTTATAGAATTCTTTATACTCTTCATCTTTTATAGATCTTTTTGATTTTAACCAAAGAGCCTCTGCCTCATTAACTCGTTCATTCGTCTCTTTACCATCAGAAATATAAAGTGGAAAATTTATATATTGTGAATACTTTTCCAATAAAAATCTAACTCTACCAATGTCAGCAAATTCAGTATTATCATCATTTAAAAAAATGTGTATCTCTGTGCCATTATTGATTTTCTCTACTGATTTAATCTTATATTTATCTTCACCAGTGCTTTCCCAAAAAGTTCCCTCATCTTTATCATTTAATGCAGATTTAGAGATAACTTGAACTTTATCAGCAACCATGAAAACAGAATAAAAACCCACTCCAAACTGTCCGATTAGATTTGAATCTTTTTTCTCATCACCTGTAATATTTTCTAGAAATGAAGCAGTTCCAGATCTAGCAATTGTTCCAATATTTTCAATGACCTCATCCTCACTCATACCAATACCATTATCAGAAATAATTATTTTATTTTCGTCACTTAAAACCTGAACTTTGATAGAGGGATCTTTTGCAAATTTTGACAATTTTTTATTTTGAACTGAATTAAATCTGAGCTTATCAAGCGCATCAGATGCATTGGATACAAGCTCTCTTATAAATATCTCTTTATTTGAATATAGAGAATGGATCATCAGCTTTAACAGCTGCTTTGTCTCAGTTTGAAAAGATCTTGTTCTGGATTTACTCATATTTTTATTTTATTTATAAGACATATTGGTGATTAAATTTTCTAATTCAAGTAATTATATTAAAGGGTGGTTACTCTAAAAATTTGTATAATTGCAATAATCATAATCACCAGAGTATTAAAAACACTAAAATTATGAAGCCATTTAAATAATTTGTCCCAGCCTCTATCCCTTGCACTGTTTGTAATAGGAATAATTAAATAACCTAATATTGCAAAAACAGCTGCTACAGATGCCATATATACATCAAGTTTTTTAAAAAATAAGAATGATATTAACAAAGCAACAAGTGTTATTAAAAATAATAATAAATAATATCTAGGAAAGACTTTTCTGAGAAATTTAGAAGCATTTTGACTATCTAAAACTTTAAATACTACTGGTGCCGTTAATAATACTTGGGCAAAAATAATTCCCAATACTAATGAATAGCATAATATTAAAAGTGTTAGAATCATTGTATTCATAACATAAGTGGCGGTCCGACGGGGAATCGAACCCCGAACGCCGCCGTGACAGGGCGGAATTATAACCGTTTAACTACCGGACCACATAAAGGTTGCATCTTATATGTTATTAATAAAAGTTCAACCTTAATGGTGGGTGATGACAGGTTCGAACTGCCGACCCTCTCGGTGTAAACGAGATGCTCTACCAAACTGAGCTAATCACCCTTTTATCTTAATAATTAATTAAGGTTGCTAATAATACTATCATTAGAAAAAAAATAATATGCTTTATTAGTTCTGTTTAATCTCTGATTTAGAAATATTTAGTCTAGCCAGATATATACCAAACATACTTAGAACAGCAAAAGTAATTTGCATTACATTTAAAATCTCATTGAACAAGAAGATAGCCAGAATTGATGCTGTAAGTGGCTGCATCAATAATCCAATTGAACCAACTGATGCCGGTATTTTCCCAATTCCATGGGTTATGAAGTATTGTCCTCCAAGCTGACACAATATAGCCAATGAAAAAAGGTTGATCCACTCTATTGATGAAGAAGGAATAAAATTTCCACCTTGTATTAACATAGGAATTGCAGAAAACAAGCAACAAAACAACGTAGTGTAAAAAATTATGTTTAGAGAGTCCTCACTACCTAATCTAGATATTACTAACAGATATATGCCATAAAACAGAGCTGCTACTAAACATAAAATATCTCCCAAAATTTTTCCATTAATGTAATTGCTTGAAAAGTAAACTAATCCAATTATTCCAATATATGTAATCAAAAATGAGCTGGCAAAGCCCTTAGATGGTTTTTCACTAAATACAATATAAGCAATGATTGCAACAAAAATAGGTGCTGAATTTACTATGATGGTTGCATTAGCAACTGAGGTAATATTCATGCTGAAATGCCACAGAGTAAGATCAGTTGTAAAAGCAAGTGAAGCAAGAGCTGAATAAAAAATAGTTTTTTTGTTATTTACTGAAAATTTAAAAGTTTTATTTAAACTAAAATTCAAAATGAATAAAAATGGAATTGCCAGAAACATCCTATAAAAAGATATCGCTGTTGGTGTCAAAGAACTCCATTTTACGAATATTGGAGCAAACCCAATTAAAGTTGCTCCTAAAGCAAGTATAAGAAAATAATTAGTTCGCTGAAAATTAGTTTTCATAAAGTTATACTTTAAAAATGCAAAATGACATTGTAAGTCAGAATGAAGAAATAATCTCAGTGGGAGAACTTAACAGATCAGCTAAATATCTGCTGGAAAATAACTTTAGCAACATTTCTGTTTTGGGTGAAATTTCTAATTTGGCTAAGCCAAGTTCTGGTCACATTTACTTCACATTAAAAGATGAAGATGGAGCAATTAGATGTGCCATGTTTAAAAACCAAAATTTAAAACTAAACTTTTCTCCTGAAAACGGAGACCAATGCGTTTTGAAAGGACAAGTTAGTCTCTATGCACCAAGAGGTGATTATCAATTGATCGTAAAGAGCATTCAACCTGCAGGAGCAGGTAATTTAATGCAACAATTTGAAGCTTTAAAGAAGAAACTTGATCAAGAAGGTTTATTTAATCTAGATGAAAAATTTCAAATACCTGAATCTCCAAAACATATTGGAATTATTACTTCATTATCTACTGCTGCCCTTCAAGATATTATCTCAACAGTTGAAAGGAGAGCACCGTCAACGCAAATCTCTGTAAGTGATGCATCTGTTCAGGGAGATAATGCTCATGTTTCTATCATTGCTGCTATGGAACGTATCCTTGAATTTAATAAAAAAACAGAATCTAGTCCTATTGATCTTGTAGTTTTTGCTAGAGGTGGTGGATCTATTGAAGATTTGTGGTGCTTTAACAATGAGGAACTTGCTAGAGAAATTTATAACTACCCTATTCCAACAATTTCTGGCGTTGGACATGAAATTGATTTTACAATTTGTGACTTTGTATCTGATATAAGAATGCCTACTCCCACTGCTGCTGCTGAACTATTCACAGAGTTTAATTATCAGCTACAAGATAAATTTATTGAATATAAAATGAAATTGGAAAGTGTGCTAAATAAAAAAATAGATGAACTCAAAAATTTGCTTCTTCAAAATCAATCAAAACTAAAAAACCCTATTACAAAGCTTAGAGAAATATCTCAAAGACTTGATAATGCAGATTTAAGACTTCAACAAAATCAAAAGTTAATAATTGCTAATTACAATAATAAGATCAAATTATTAATTGGTAATATAAATAATTTCAATCCAGAAAAAAGATTACAAGATTTAAGCGATAAGGTGAATTCACTAAATGAACTTCTTCAAAGAGGAATCTCATCAAATGTAAAAAATATAAAGAATCAACTAATAAAGCTTCATAAAAATTTAGAAATTTTAAGCCCTTTATCAATCCTTGATAGAGGCTATGCTATCTTGACTAACAAAACTGGGGCAGCTGTTAAAAGTACAAAGGAAGTTTCAAAAGGAGAATCTTTGCGTGCTAGGTTAAGTGAAGGATCTTTAGATCTAGATGTTAAAAATAAAAATGAATAAATTTGATATAAGAATTATTTTTTTATTTTTTTTTACTCTAGATGTTTTATCTGAAAACATTGGACAGCCAGGCGAATTGTTTCCTATAAAAGTAAATAAAGGTATTTTTACTAGTTCAAATGGATTAATAAAAATTGATAATAGTTATTACAAGCTTGTCCCTCTCTCATTCAGTAAACAAGGTCAATATGTAATGTTTGAGGATACAAAAATATTTATTCAAAATAAAGATTTTGGAGAATCAAGGATAACAATTACAAATAATGCTCTTGTTAACTTAAGTGATGAAGACAAAGACAGGACAATTAGAGAATCTAAAATCATAAATAAGGCTCTTCAAACATATTCAAAAAAAATGAAGCCAACATTTAGCTTTATTAGTCCAGTGGATGGAATTATCTCAAGCCGATATGGAAAAAAGAGGTTTATAAATAACTCTCCAAGATCTCCTCATTTAGCATTAGATATTGCAGCACCTGAAGGTACAAAAGTATTATCACCTGAAGATGGGAAGGTAATTTTAATCGGTAATTTTTTCTACTCAGGTAACTATTTAATTATTGATCATGGTCAAGGGTTATTGAGTTCATACAGTCATTTGTCTTCAATTTCTGTCTCTGAAGACGATATTCTTAAGCAAGGTCAAGAAATTGGAAAAGTTGGCTCTACTGGAAGAGTAACTGGTCCTCATTTACATTGGACTGTTTATTATGAAAAAGTAAGAATAAATCCAGAATCTTTACTTAAAGATAATTATCTAGAAGCTCTCCTTTAATTCTGAGAATATTTTATTTAGCTCGTCTTTAGTTTGAGGTCTAAAAAGTGATAAAGCCAACTCCCCATTAGGATTTATAAAAAAAGTTGCTGGCACTGCAGGTGGCGTTGAGATCCCCCATATATCTCTAGGATGTGAAATCAAAGAAGGTACTTCTATATTGAATTTTTTAGCGACTGGTTTTAGATCATCTATATCAAGCTCATCAAAATTGAATGTGTAAACAATCAAATCAGCATTTTCATCTGCAAACTCATTTAATTCAGGTATTTCCTTTATACAAGGCGCACACCAATCAGCCCAGTAATTTATTACAACCCAGTTGCCATTTAATCTATCAAGATTAGTATTGGGTCCGTTAAATACTTCAATATCATATTTTTGACATCCAACAAGAATCATCAAACATAAAAGTTGTATAATCGTTCTTTTCATCGCGTACATGATATAAACATTAATATAAAAGTAAATATGGATGATAAATTTTTATTAGTTTTATTTTATTCTGCTTCAGGGTCTGTAAAAAATTTGGCGCACGCTATCAGCGATGGCGCTGAAGAACATGGTCTAAAAGTAAAAATAAGAACAGTACCAAAAGTCTCTTCAAATACTGAAAAAACTGAGCCTGATATTCCTGATTCAGGAGAAATTTATTGCACCAAAGAAGATCTTATTAATTCAAGTGGTATTGCAATAGGATCACCAACAAGGTTTGGATCTATGGCTGCTCCTCTAAAATATTTTCTTGATACAACTGGAGATCTTTGGGCGACGAATGCCCTTGAAAACAAACCAGGTCTTGCTTTTACCTCTACTGGTTCAATGCATGGCGGACAAGAAGTAACGCTATTTAATATTCTTACATTTATGTTGCATCATGGAATGATTATTCTTGGAACACCTTATTCATTGTCTCAATTAAATAAAACAAAGTCTGGTGGTACACCATATGGACCATCGCATGTTGAAAGTTTTAATTCCTCAAATGAACTTACTTTAGATGAGTATGAAATTGCAAAACAATGCGGTCAAAGACTTGCTAAGCTTATTTTAAAAGTAAGTGAATAGCATTCAAAAATATCTTTTTGTTACTAATTCATTATTTTTCTTTCTTATTGTTGTAAAAGTTTTAAATATTTTTCTTGAAAGAATAGATTTTGTTCTTTTTGTTGCTTGGCTCTTTCCAATCATATTTTTTATTATTTATATAAATAAATTATCTATAAGAGCATATCAATGGTTTTGCTTCGTTCTTCTTATTTATTTTTTATTTTCCTCTTTGAGGATTTTTGGAACAGTGCCTTATTGGTTAGATGTCACTGAATTTGTTTTAATATGTTTATTATTTATTAATATTATGTTCGGGCCCAAAATTATAAGTAAAATGAACTAAAACCAATTTACTTAGTCTGATTTATAGAATATTATCATCACCTTCTTGGAGAATTTATATGAGTAAAGTTAAGTCAATTTGGTCTAAAGCCGATGCATTTTTATCAAAAACGAGAAAACTAATTCTTAACACATTTACAGTTTTAGTTTTGATCTTTGTAACAGTAGCAATTTTTGGAGCTTTCGGTGCAATGTTTACTGGAGATGAAGAAATTGATACTGAAAATAAAGTCCTTTGGTTTAAACCAATAGGAGTTGTTGTAGATAACGCAACAAGTTCTGCGCCATCATTTGACGACATATTTGCAAGCAACTCTGTAAAGCAACATGAATTAGATGATTTACTTAAAGTTCTTGATAATGCTGCAACTGATGAATCATTAGCTGCTGTCTATATTAATGTTTCTGAACTTGGTATGTATTATGCTTCTGCATTTGAGATAGCAAACGCAGTAAAAAATATAAAAGATAATGGAAAAAGAGTAATCGCATATGCTGAAGATTATGGCAACGCAGCATATTTGATAAGTTCTCAAGCTACTGATGTAATGATAAATAACTACGGTCAAGTCTCTGCATTTGGGTTCGCAAGAAAAAGAGAATATTACAAAGATTTATATAAAAATATAAAACTTAATTATCACGTATTTGTTGCTGGTGACTATAAAAGCGGTCCCGAACCATATACAAGAACATCAATGTCTGAGGAAGATAAGCTTGCTTGGAATGAATATGCTAATCCACTTTGGGAGAAGATAACTAATATGATTGAAACAAGTAGAAATCTTCCAAAAGGTACGATGCAACAATATGGAGACTCAATCTGGGATTTATCTATAGAAAATCCAGAAACTGCTGAAATTGCACTAAATGTTGGTTTAGTTGATCAAATTGTTACACGAGAGGAATTAAGGCATTGGATGTTTGAAGAATTTCCTAACGAAGAAAATGATAAAAACGAATATCCTGATGCAGTTTATATCTATGAATATCTCTCAACAATTGAAGAAGAAGAAAAAGTTTCAAAAAATAAAATTGCTGTTATCAATGTTGAGGGTGCAATAACAACTGGCGAAGCAACATATAATATTGCTGGATCAGACACCATAGTTAGCAATATTCGTAAAGCAATAAAAGATGAGAATGTTAAAGCTCTTGTTCTGAGAGTTAATAGTCCTGGTGGAAGTGTTTTGGCAAGCGAACTTATTATTAACTCACTCAATGAATTCAAAGAAACCGGAAGACCAATAGTTTCTTCAATGGGAGATATTGCAGCATCAGGCGGTGTTTGGGTCACAACCTTGTCTGATGAAATTTGGGCAAAGCCAGAAACAATCACAGGGTCAATAGGTGTTTATGGGTTAATTCCCACATTAGATGGCATATATGAATGGGCTGGAATTCAGGTCGATGGGGTTAGCACTACTAAAGCTGGTGAGTGGGATTCTAGGCTGGCAATGCCAGATTACGTAAATAAAGCAATCCAAGCAAGCATTGATAATTCCTATGACAAGTTTGTTTCAAAAGTAGCTGAAAATAGAATGATGCCATACAAAGAAATACTAGCAGTTGCAGGTGGGAGAATTTGGTCAGGTCAAAAAGCTCTTGAATTAGGACTTGTTGACAGAATTGGAAATATTAAAGATGCCATAGAATCCTCTGCAGAACTTGCTGACATTGATGACTACGAAGTTGTTTCATATGAGAAGCCAATGGATCCATTTGAAATAATTCTTTCTGAACTTTTAGATAACCTAGATGTTAGAGTGAATGTTGACAAAAATATTGCATCTTTGTTGAAAATCATTAATTCTGATTACAAATTTATTGATAAAGAAAAAGACATAAATATCGCATCATATTGTTTTCAATGCGAATTTTTAGAAGCTAAATAATTTCTTTAATTAAAGGTATCGTTATTTTTCTTTTCTGCTGAATTGAAAGCTCATCAAGCTTATTTAGAATATTTGTGAGGCTTGATATGCTTCTTTCGGTATAAGTTAATAAATAATTTAACTCTTTATCCCCTATTATAATTGATCGATGTTTTGATATTTCCTCAAACGCTGATGATAAATTTGAATCACTAATTGGAAAAACTTCAATCTGATCAATTTTTCTTACCCTGGATTTTAAATCATTAAGTGAAAAATTAATTGTAGATGAATTTTTTGAGGATCCAAAAATAAGCCTGCATCCTGATGTTTGACAATTATTAATTAAGTTAAAGATTGCAGTTTCCCAATTTTTAAATCCCTCAATTAAATCTATGTCATCAACACATATGATATCCATATGTTCAACGCCATCTAAAATTTTCGCATCTAGCTGACTGGCCTCAGCTAGGGGCAAATAAAGACTCATTTTGTCAATATCAGCATATTTATTACATAAAGCTTGTAAGAGATAAGTCTTTCCAGTTTTTTTTATTCCATATAGAAAAGTATCATCATCTGTATCAAGTATCTTTTTAAGTTCATGGTTAGCCTCATCAAAGTAAAATTCATCCAAGCTTGATTTATTTGGCTTACTCCATGGGAAAGTTAATTGTTTTGGTTTATTCATTATGATATTCACGAAGATCTTTATACCAATTAAATGTGTATACAAACAAACTTAAGATAGTTACAAAAACAATCAAAATATTTAAGAAATTGAAACTTATATCAAAATTAAATATCTCATTAATAAAAATGATTGAGATATATATAATTTGTAAGCTCGTTGTGAGTTTCCCTAAGAGGTTAGGAGATGGTGTGTCCGATTCAATTAAAGACATTTGAATTGCAGCACCAATAAGAATAGCCACATCTCTGCTAATAAAAATTACAAAAATATAAAATGGTATAAAGTTGTTAATCCAAAATATAAAAACTGTTCCAGATAGTAAAAGCTTATCAGCTACAGGATCAAGTATTCTTCCAAGTTCGGTCTGCCAGTCCATTTTTCTTGCTAAATAGCCATCTAAGGCATCAGTAAAAGATGCTATGAGAAAAAAGATAATACTAGTTTCAAAATTCCCAACGTAAATGTTGTTGAGAATTGGATAAACGAGAGCAATTCTTATTATTGAAAGTAAATTTGGAATAAAAATAAAATATTTAGTCATTGTTTATATTCCAAACGTAAATATTTATCATTTAAAGAACCTTGGATAATTTCAAAAAAACTATTCTCAGTAATCTGTTTTTCAAGTGTTTTGAAACCACCGAGCATTCTAACTTCAAATCCAATTTCATCTGTATCAAAAGAAATGATCTTCATTTGAATTGTTCCAACCATATTTTCGATTATGCGTCTTGATTCTTTATAATCTAATAAAGTATTAATATTGTTAATGTGTATTTTTATTAGTTCTTCTTTTGTTATATCAACAGCATTCTTGCTCAAAAGCATATCGATTTCTGATTCTATATAGTTATCAAAGTCCTCAAAAAAATCTTCATAAAATTCATCATTGCTATATTGATTATTGACATCTCCTGTGACCGACCAATTATTTAACCCCACTTTAGTTAAGTCTATAGTTACCACTTTGTCTGATAAATATTTTGAAGAAATAAAGTCTTTTGAATCAATGAGCTTTTCATATTTTAATAAATCAAATCTATCAGTTAAATCTATATCAGGTAATTCAATAAAAATACCTCTAGAATTTGAATAATTAAAAATAGCGTTTTGTATTAATTCATCTATAGAATTTTTTATTTCATATGAGGTTATAAAGTAAGGGTCCATTGATCCAGAATCAACTTTCATAAGAATTAGTACAACGGGTCTTGAATTACCCACTACAGGAATTTTTAGCTCCTTAAAAACTTCAATTAAAGCATCTTTGTCGAAATTAACCTGTAAGAAACTTTTTTCATCAAAATTTTTAATTGAATAGCTTGATATGAAATCTTTTCTGGCATTACCAGCATTGATTATCTTCCAAATATTTGATGGAGATTCACTCCCACTTAATCTAAATACCATTGTATTAAATGAACTATTAATTGATTTTTCAATTGATGCAGGATCATTCAAAGGTTCATAAATTACAAAAAGTTCTTTAAAGTCCTTTCCAAAGCCTGTATTAGAAAAGATAATAAGTAGAATTAAGAAGTTTTTAATTAATCTCATAGATTTTATCTCATTAATGATATTTTAAATGACAAAAGAAATTATAGAAAATGATCCTTACAAGTCTGCGGGTGTTGATATTGATGCAGGCAATGAACTTATTGAAAAAATTAAAGCAGATGTAGCATCTACACAAAATGTCAATGTTCTTGGAAATATTGGTGGGTTTGCAGGAATGTACGAAATTGGCAAAGAATTTGAAGAGCCAATCCTGGTAGCTTGCACAGATGGTGTTGGAACAAAAGTTTCTCTTGCAATGGAATACAATTACATTGACGGTATTGGACAAGATTTAGTGGCTATGTGTGTAAATGATCTAATTGTTACAGGTGCAAAGCCATTATTTTTTCTGGATTACTATGCTGCATCAAAATTAGATGTTGACCATGCCGCGCAAATAATAAAAAGTATTGCAGGAGCATGTAAAAATTCTGGATGTGCTCTTCTTGGTGGAGAAACTGCTGAGATGCCAGGCCATTATATAGATAATAACTTCGACCTAGCAGGATTTTCTGTTGGTTGTGTTGAAAAGAAAAATATAATTGACAAGAACAGCGTATGCGACGGAGATATATTAATCGGAATTGAATCAAGCGGACCCCACTCAAATGGGTTTTCTTTGATAAGAAAAATTCTAGCTGAATCAGATAAAAGTGTCGATGAAAAAAAAGCAGTTGCTACTCAAGTGCTTGAGCCCACTATCTTATATCCAACATTAATATCATCATTACTAAAAAAACATGAAATAAAATCAATGTCTCATATAACTGGTGGTGGATTAACGGAAAATTTGCCGCGTTCAATTCCTGAAAAACTTTGCATTGAATTGAGTGTGAATAGCTGGGATATTCCCCCGGTCTTCAAGTGGCTGCAGTCCGAAGGAAACATACATAACGATGATATGTACAAAATATTTAACTGCGGCATAGGAATGGTTTTATTTGTTGATTCAAGTCAAGAAGAAGATATAAGAAAATCTATAACAGAGTTTAATTTTAAAAATTATAAAATTGGAACAGTTTCAAAAACATCTGGAAGTAAAGAAGTTATATTTTCTTAAAAAATGAAAAAAATAGCGGTCTTAATATCTGGGAGTGGCTCGAATTTAGAGGCAATTGCTGAAGCGTGTAGAGCTAATAGAATAAATGGAAAAATTGTTTGTGTAATATCAAATAATCCAGATGCTTATGGCATTAAAAGGGCTCAAAAATTTAATTTACAGTCTGTTGTTATTGACCATAACTCATTTGCTTCAAGAACAGAATTTGAAAATAAGATTGAAAATTCCCTAGATAATTATGATGTTGATTTAATTGTTTTAGCGGGTTTTATGCGAATTCTTGGAGAAAATATTACTAAAAAATACTTTGGAAAAATGATAAATTTGCATCCATCACTACTTCCAAAATATCCTGGGCTGGACACACATAAAAAAGTTATACAAAATGGTGATGCAATTCATGGTATTTCAATACACTATGTGACGCCTGAACTTGATGCTGGCCCAATTATCGCTCAAGGAGCAATAAATATTACTCACGATGACAATATTGAAAGTATAGAAAAAAGAATTCATATGATAGAACATCAATTATTGCCAGAAATTATTAATGAGATTTGTTTGGAGAATATATATCTAGATGTGAATACTGTTATGTATAACGATGAAATGGATGTGACTGATCATATATTAATTAACTACGATGAATAAATTTTTATTTTTAATGTATTTTTTCTGCGGTGCAATGATTGCAACTGAAGTTACTCAATACAAAGCAAAATATCAATTCGATTCTGAGGAAATATCAATATCGGGTATTCGTGAGTTCAAAAAGAACAATGATGGCTATGAATTAAAATTCAGAGCTTCAAATATTGTAGCTAGTATGTTTTTTATATCAGAGTTTGATATTGATGAAGTTGGGGTGAGATCTAACTCGTATCAAATAAAAATAAGGCCAAAATTCCTCAAAAGAGATCAGCTAATAGAATTTGATCGTCAAGAAAATATTATTAAGTCAAGTGGAAGAAATACATGGAAGAGCAGTTTTATAAGTGATGAAATAGCTGTAGATCCATTAAATGCTCAAATTATGATAAGAAAGTTTATAAAAGAAAATGTAAATCAATTTTCTCTTAATCTTATAAACATGCAGGAAGGTGGTATTGAAACATACAACTATTCTGTTTCAAATAATATAAAGTGTGATTTTAATAACGAAAAATACAATTGTGTTGTATTAGATCGCATTCAACCAGGAAGTACTAGAAAAACAACATACTATTTAGCAGAAGAATTAGATTATATGTTTCTAAAAATTATTGATGAAAGTGAAGAATGGACAAATAAGTTAGAACTTAAAGAGATTTTAAGTTTTGGGTAGCGTGACTCCTGTTTGCCCTTGATATTTGCCACCTCGATCTTTATAACTTGTTTCACACTCCTCATCTGATTCAAAAAATAGCATCTGAGCAACGCCCTCTCCTGCATAAATTTTTGCTGGCAAATTAGTTGTATTAGAAAACTCCAAAGTAACATGCCCTTCCCATTCTGGCTCAAGAGGTGTTACGTTTACAATTATTCCACATCTTGCATACGTTGATTTTCCAAGACAAACAGTAAGAACATTTCTTGGTATTTTGAAATACTCTATTGTTCTTGCCAAAGCAAAAGAGTTAGGAGGTATTACACAAACGTCTGATTCAATATTCACAAAGCTTTTTTCATCAAATGATTTCGGATCGACAATAGCTGAATGTATATTTGTAAAAACTTTAAACTCATTGGAGCATCTAACATCATATCCATAACTAGAAACTCCGTAAGATATAAGTTTATTGCCCGATTCATCAAGACGAACTTGATTCTCTGAGAAAGGATTTATCATGTCCTCATTAATTGACATTTTTTTTATCCATTTATCTGACTTAATCGACATTAATCTCAACCCTGCCTTCGATAGCGCGAGCTATCGTAGTTCCATCAACATACTCTAACTCGCCACCAATTGGAATACCATAAGAAATTCTTGAGACTTTTGCATTTTTGACATGATCCGTAATGTATATTGCTGTTGCGTCTCCCTCTACTGTGCTGCTTGTTGCAAGAATAATTTCTGCTATTTCTTCTTTTTCAATTATGCTCATAAGATCATTTATTCCAAGCTCCTCAGGCCCAATACCATCGATTGGAGAAAGCCTGCCTAACAAAACAAAGTACTTTCCCCGATATCCCCCTGTTGATTCAATTGCTAAAACATCAGATGGACTTTCAACTACACATATTTTTTTTATGTCTCTAGCGGTATCCAGACAAATCTTGCACAAGTTATTTGATGTCAACATTCTGCAAGACTCACATCTCTGAATATTATCTAAAGCATCACTTAAAGTATTTGCAAGAATACTTGCGCCATCCTTATTTCTATCAAGAAGATAAAGTGCCATTCTTTGAGCTGATTTTTTACCAACACCAGGAAGGATAGTTAAAGCATTAATTAAATCAGCTACAAGATCTTGTTTCATTTGAGTGGTTTTATACTATCCTTTTTTATTGAGCCTTTGAATTTTTTAACAAAACTTTTAATAGATTCATCATTATTTATATTAGATTGAGCATTATTAATATTATCTTCCATTTTCTTATTTTCTAGAATAATTGGAGACTCATTAACATTTCCATTTTCATAATTTATTTCAATATCTTTATTAAAAACAGAAGATATTGCTGACTTAAATTCACTCTCAATATTTTCTGGTACCTCGCCAGCAGATGAATCAGACATTAGTGTTAACTTATTGTCGTTAAAATCAATAAACGACATATTGCCGAAATAATTTCTAGCAAAAGGACTTAACTCAATTGAATGAAAAAATCTTACCCAATCATTATTATCTTTTAAGTGGAAGCTATTTTCTTTTTTTATAACAGTTTCTTCTTTTTTCTCAGTGTTTAGATTTTTTTTTTGAGCAATATCAGATCCATTTTTCACACTTGACTCACTTAATTTTTGCAGTGGATTGAAAGTAAGCATTCTTAGTAAACATATTTCTAATGATTCTTTAGGACTTGGATGAACATCAAATTTTGAAAAGGCATTAAGGCAGATTTCATAAAGCAACTGACAGAATTCTTGATCAATCTTAACTGCCAAATTTTTAATATCTTCATCGGATGAATTGTTTAATGCTTGCTCTAATGAGATTTGATGAAGTATAGATATCAAATTTTGTAAAATTACATCATATTCAGGTGATAATTCTTCAATTTTTGCCAAAATATTGAAAGCCTTTTTTGCATCTCCTTCAATTACTGATTCGATTAATTCTAATACTAAAGAATTATCAATTGTGCCTAGCAAATTTCCAACATCATCTTTTGAGAGCATACCATTACCATAGGCAATCGCTTGATCAAGAAGAGTTAATCCGTCTCTAACAGAGCCATTAGCAGAATTCGCAATCATTATTAGAGACTCGTCATCATGCTTAATTTTTTCATTCTTTAAAATTTTTTTAAAATGATCTATAAGTAACTCATCGCTTACAGTTTTAAGATTAAGCTGCAAACATCTTGATTGCACTGTTTTTGGAATGTTTTCTGGATTGGTCGTTGCAAATAAAAATATAACATGAGGCGGAGGTTCTTCTAATGTTTTTAAAAGAGCATTAAAACTAGCTTTTGAAAGCATGTGAACTTCATCAATAAGATAAATCTTATATCTGCCTTTTGCTGGTTTATATTCAACCGTTTCTATTAACTCTCTTACTTTTTCAACTTGTGTATTAGATGCAGCGTCAATTTCAAGAAAATCTACGCTTCTTCCCAGACTAATTTCCATTGTATTTGAGCATTTATTGCATGGATTTGGAGTTGGTTTATCACTACTCTCACAATTAAGACATTTTGCTAGTATTCTTGCGATAGTAGTTTTACCTACACCTCTTGTTCCTGAAAAAATATACGCTTGATGAACTTTTTCTTGCTCAATACTATTTACCAAAGCTTGGACAACATGTTTTTGTCCAATAACTTCTTTGAAGCTATTTGGTCTATATTTTCTTGCTAAAACTTCATACGACATTACGAAGAATCATAACATGTCGTCAGAGAAAACTGATTCAATTTCTTGAAAAGTAAATCCTCTATTCTTCATAAAACTTTTTTGCTTAAGTTTTTCGTTGGTTTCTGCTGATGGGCCATTTTTAAATTTTTTATCAAATGCTTTTTTTGCAGCCTTCTTCCATCCACCTTCTTCGTTTAAAACCTTATGGATATCACTTTCATCTATACCTTTAGATAACAGCTCAAACTTAATTTTTTTTGGGCCAAATCCTTTTCTTTTTCGTGCTACTACATATGCTTCTGCATACCTAAAATCATTAAGAAGATTATTTTTCTTTAATTTTGATACAGTTAGGAAAATTTCTTCTGTAGAGTCAAACTTTTTTTCTAATTTAAAAATAAGCTCCTTAGCTGAGTGCTCTCTTCTTGATAATATATCTAGGGCTTTGTTATAAATTAATGATGATTCTTCACTCATTAATCAAAAGGCACTACTCTTGATTTACCATTTCTTTTTATAATTCTAACTTTCTGGTCGACTCTAAAGTCATATTTCCCAACTTCCTGAATAATCGATATCATTCTTCCACCGTTAGTTTCAATTAATAATTCAATGCCATTTTTTTGGGTAAGATTTGACCCCAGTTCTGCTCCAACTGCAGATCCAACTATACCCCCAATAATTGCGGCAATATCAGATTCGGGTTCAGAGTCTGTAACATTCTTGCCAACCGAACCTCCAATCAGGGCACCAGCAGCTGCACCGGTTTCTCTATCACCCTCTATGGTTACGCTTGATACATCTAAAATTGTGCCAATGACAACATATTGTTGTTTTTGAACGTCTGATTTTCTCACCACCTCAGGTGTTAAAGACATATTAGAACAAGAAATTAAAAATAAAGTCGTTGTTAAAATAAAATGTTTCAAGTTCATCTTAAATTTCCATTAAAGAAAAATCTAAAAAAAGATCTTCCTTAATAACATAGTATTTTTTGTTTTTTTCAAATCCATCTAAAAGCTCAACTTCATATATCTCTTCTTGATGCTTGGGCTTTATAATTTTGATTCTATCGCCTTTATTTAATCTAACTAAATTTCTCCCATCTACAATAGAAAATTGATCCCAATCATTAAATTTTCTTGCTTGATAGGTGTTAAATGCATCAATAGAAAAATAATATAAAACTTTAGAATTAGTAGGAGAAAACTTTGTGCTTCTTTTCTCTAAGGCCCATGTTTGCCCTTCTTCAATAACTGTTTCATTATTTTCAGAATTTATATTAGGTATTAGAAGTATGATTGATAAAACTAAAAGTGTAATTTTCATAATATTATTGACAGATTAAGTAATAAAAAGTTCTAAATAAAGGATATTTTATATATGCGCAAAAATAAAGGCTTATTATATTTAAATAATAGCCAAATTAGATTTTTTTTGTTGTTGTAACTTCGACATAATCTATAAAAAGATCATTGGTAATAACAAAAAAATTCCTATTCCTTTCAAGACCATCTAGTAACTGTACCTCAAGAACATTACCGTTATGTATTGCCTTAATGATTTTAATCTTATTTCCTTTATTAAGTCTCTGAATGTTTCTTGTATCTACAACCGAGACCTTACCACCTCTTCTTCCAAGATATGTGTGGAAAGCATCTCTAGAAAAATAGAACAAAATCTTCGAGTTATGATGCTCTAGCTTATTACTTTTTGCTACCAGTTCCCATATCTGGCCTGGTGCAGTAATGTTTTCTTCTTCAGACGAACTTAAATTAATCGATATAAAAAAAACAATAAATGATATGTAAATCTTTTTAGAAGCAATAGTCATTAATGATGATTATTGCATAATTATTTATTACGAACGATTGAAAATTCATTAAATATCCATATATATGATGTGAAGGAAATGCCATAACGGATTTCCAATTAACCAGTGCAGTCTGAAAAGATGCACGTATTTAGTCGCTTTAAGGAGGACTATTATGATACTTAATTTTACAGATCCATTTTTCACAACGCGTGTACTTGGTTTTGAACCTTTATTTGATAGGTTGCAGAGACTCTCTGAATCTAATGAGCGCTCTTCAAGTTATCCACCATATAACATTAGTAAAGATGGTAATTTATTTGCTATCGAAATTGCTGTTGCTGGTCTATCTAAAGAAGATATTCAAATAGAGCTTGCAGATGGTGTTCTAACAATTAGTTATGACGGACCAAATACTGAAGTTATTAATGGTGAAAACAAGGTTGTGTATCAAGGAATTGCTCAAAGAGCTTTTAAACAACAATTCACTCTATCTGAAGATGTAGTTGTTCAAGGTGCAGAGCTAATTAATGGTTTACTTACAGTAAATCTTGAAAAAATTATTCCTGATGAGAAAAAGCCTAGAATAATTGAGATAAAATCACCAAAGAGAATCTCAAGTAAGTAGTACACATCAAGTGAAATGGGGTGCATAATGCACCCCATATGTTTTATAGGATAAAATTACATTTTATGAAATTTCTCAAAATATCCTATCTATTATTCTTTTGCTTGGCTTTAGAGGCAGTCATAGTAGATACAGGTCATGCAAATGTCTCGTTAGTTAAGTTTGAAAGCCTAGAAGGAGATCGTAGTAAAACTCTTTTAGGAATTAAAATGGATATGCAAGAAAATTGGCATACCTATTGGAAAAATCCTGGTGATTCAGGTGGTCCTATAAAGGTTAAGTGGTCTCACGATAACAATATATCCATCAGTAAAATATATTGGCCAACTCCAACTTTAATCCCATATGAACCTTTAATGACTTATGGATACAAAAATTTTGTAATTTTTCCTTTTGAAATCACTAACTCAAATAATAAAAATTCATACATTGAAGCAAACATAGACTTTTTAATTTGTGATGATATTTGTGTTCCTGAAAAGGCATTGATCAAGACAAATCTAGATGAAATAAAGAGTGATCCCTCTCTTAATGATTGGTTTTTAAAAGTTCCAGATCAAATACTACCTGTTAAAGCTTCAGTAGACAGTGAGTATATTAATATTCGGTTTTCTTCACCATTTGACGTGAGTTCCGCGATATTTTTTGTTGATGAACAAGATATTGTAGAACATGCTGAAAATCAAAAACTTTCTAAAGAGGAAAATAATTACTTGCTTTCGATAAAAAAAGTAGATTATTTGGAATCTTTTGAGAATCTATCTGGAGTATTATCAATTAATAATAATGAAAGTTTTATCATAGATGCTGAAATTGAAAATGTAACTCAAAACTCTTTCAATATTTCATTCTTTCAAGCATTAATTTTTGCTTTTGTTGGTGGTCTAATTTTAAATTTAATGCCATGCGTTTTTCCAATAATTTCTTTAAAAGTACTAAGTTTCGTTTCAATGAGCAACCAATCACCGTCAAAAATTAGAGCACATGCCTTATCATTTTGCGCAGGAGTAATGATTTCATTTCTTCTAATTGGATTTGCAATGATTCTTCTTAAACAAGCCGGTTTATTTTTAGGTTGGGGATTTCAATTGCAGTCTCCAACTATTGTAGGATTGCTTAGTTTGCTGATGTTTATAATCGGTTTAGTCTTGCTCAGCGATATAAATATAGGTTCATCACTTACTAGGCTTGGTGGATTTGGTTCTAGCGGAAGTCTAGTTGGTTCCTTTTCAACAGGTATCTTAGCTGTTGTCGTAGCCTCGCCTTGCACTGCACCTTTTATGGGGGCAGCACTTGGATATGCCTTAATACAACCATCGGGATTAACTTTGCCAGTCTTTTCAGCGCTTGGTCTAGGTTTTGCATTTCCATATTTTGTCTTATCAGCATCGCCAAGTTTAATAAATTATTTACCGAAACCAGGTAATTGGATGGTCACATTAAAAGAATTTTTTGCATTCCCAATGTTTGCTACATCAATATGGTTAATATGGGTATTTAGCGTTCAAACATCTTCTAACGAAGTAATTTTTCTGTTAATTACAATTTTATTGATTTCATTATTAATTTGGATAGGCTCAAGACTCAACAAATCTAGCTACAGAATAATTATTTTAGCTATTGCAGTTTTTGTAATTTTCTTTCAATTTAAAGATATCCCATCAAATGAAATGCAAGCTACAAAGTCCTTAAAACTTGAGAATTATGATTATGTTGAGTGGAATAAAAATATAGAAAATGAATATCAGAGTAAAAATCAAGCGTATTTGATTAATTTCACAGCTGCGTGGTGTATTACATGTCAAACAAATGACAAAATTGCATTGTCAAGACCAGCAGTTAAAGAATATATTTTTGAAAACAATATTGAGTATATCGTTGCAGATTGGACCAACAAAAATGATGAAATTCTAAAAACTCTTGAAACCTACAATAGAAATGGTGTTCCACTATATATTTTTTGGAAGCCTGGTATGAGTGAATCTAAAATTTTACCAGCAATTTTAACTGAGCAAGTTTTGCTTGATAGTTTCAACAACTCATAATTAATAATATAATCGTAAATTAATTAATAGGAAATTTTATGTTTGGGACACCTTTTGAAATTTTTGGCACAGTTCATATCATAACTATTGTTGTCATTGCATTTGTTTCAATATTTTTGCCAAAATTTTATAAAGGTAAGGCGGATGAACAAATTTCCCTTATGAAAAAAATTATTGCCGGTGTAATTGCCGCCCACGTAATCATTTCACCATACAAAGATTTATATCTACTAGCTAACCCTTATGACTGGAGAGAAACAATTCCTCTTCACATGTGCGATTTATCAGAAATTTTTCTTATATGGTTTTTACTTGGTGGGCCTAAAATATTATATTTATGCGCATTCTTTTGGGGTCTTGGAGGAGCAACAATGGCAATACTTACTCCTGATATAAGTCATCATGATTTAGATTACATATTTTTTATGATAGGTCATGGAATGATTATTGTTGGAATTATGTTTGCAACTGTTACCCTTGGAAATAGGCCTTATGCAAAGGATATTATTAAAGTTTCTTTAATTACAGCATTTGTTTTACTTCCAATTGTCTATGTAATTAATTTAATTCTTGGAGAGCCTGCTAATTTTTGGTATTTAATGGCTAAACCAGATGGAGCTTCTTTGATGGATGTATTTCCAGATCCGCCATATCATCTTCTGTATACAACTCCTTTGGCTATTGCAGTATTCTACTTAATATATTTGCCGTATTTTATAAAAGATAACTTCGCTAAATAGCATGCTGTTTTTGATTTAATTATCTAAATAACTTTAAAATAAAGATACAATTAGTTATGCAAAATTTTTTTGATTTATTAAAAGAGGTTTGGACTTCAGGATTCCTAGGCATCGATTTAGGTTCTTTAATATCATCACTACTTGTACTTCTTGCAGCTTTTCTATTTAGAGGCTTTATCATATCAGTAATACTTAATGCTCTTGGCAGGCTTGCTGAAAGCACAGAATCAAAAATAGATGATGAAATTCTGAATGCTTTAAGAAGGCCTATTGGATTGGTTCCAGTAACTATTGCACTTTATATTTGTACCTTAATACTTCCATTAAGTGGCCTTATTGGTGATATAGCAACAAACGTAGTAAAGGCTTTTGTTATATTCACAATATTTAGTGCGCTTGCGAACGCTGTTAAACCTGTTTTTGCAGCATTATCTACAAGTACATGGTTAACAGCATCAATGCAGATGTGGCTTGAAAGAGCTTCTAAATTTATAGTTTGGGTTATTGGTGTTGCAATAATACTAGATATATTTGGAATTCAAATAGGTCCATTGATAGCAGGTTTAGGATTATTTTCAGTAGCAGTGGCTTTAGGTGCTCAAGATTTTTTTAAGAATTTAATATCTGGCATATTAATTATTGGAGAGCACAGATTCCAGCCTGGTGATAGGATTGAAGTATCAGGTCAACTTCATGGAATTGTCGAGAGTATTGGCTTTAGATCAACTGTCATAAGAACTTTTGATACAGCTCCAATGGTAATACCAAATAAAGATCTTTCAGATGTAAAAGTTATTAATCACGGAGAAATGATTAACAGAAGAATTAATTGGAAAATAAACCTAATATATTCAACATCTGTAGAGCAATTAGAATCTATTAGAAATCAGATAAAAGAATATATTATTGATTCAAATGACTTTGCTACAGATGGAGATCTCGATCCTGTAGTTAGGGTTGTTGAACTCGGTGGAAGCTCAATTGATATGATGATAGTTGCTTATGCAGATCCTATGGGTTTTGCTGCATTTAATAAAGTAAAAGAAAATTTAATTTTTAATATCATGAAGATCGTTAAAAATAATAAATCTGAGTTTGCATATCCATCAACTTCACTTTATGTTGAGTCAATGCCTAAATAATATTGATGTATTATGAGCGATCAAATAATACTCTCATCAACATTAATTACTCTTCTTTGCTTATTTATATGGGGTAAGGTTAGATATGATGCTCTAGCAGTAGGCGCCCTATTTATCTTAGTTGTATTAGAAATTATTCCTGCTAATGAAGCATTTGCTGGATTTGCTCATCCTGCAGTTATTACAGTTGCTCTTGTTTTAATTATTAGTCAAGGTTTAACGAAT
>ENA-OSEY01000631-OSEY01000631.1-marine-metagenome-genome-assembly--contig:-NODE-631-length-25138-cov-8.926699_pt1 | contig 25138 bp, 23 predicted proteins | sample MGYA00248465_ERZ534230 | MGnify/ENA primary metagenome ERZ534230 (study PRJEB26409, sample SAMN06344110) | marine metagenome | isolation source: Sea water from surface | place: Atlantic Ocean:Southern...
TCCATTTCTTTTCCAAGTTTTCGATGATCTCTTTTTTGTGCTTCTTCAATATTATTTAAATGCTCATTTAGATCTTTTTCATTGCTCCATGCTGTGCCATATATTCTAGTTAGCATTGTATTGCTTGAATCCCCTTTCCAATAAGCCCCTGATATAGTCGTAAGTTTATATGCACCAATAAAATTTAAGTTTGGGAGATGGGGACCTTTGCATAAATCAACAAAATCTTCATCATCTTGGTAATAAAGCTGAAATTCGTCCTCTTGATCAGAGTCATTAATAATTTCTTCTTTGTAAGATTCATCCTTATCTTTAAAAACTTTAAGTGCATCTTTTTTTGACAGAAGCTTCTTTGTTATTGATGATTTGGTTTTAACTATTTTATCCATCTCCTTTTCAATTTTTTTTAAATCGTCTATCGAAATAGTTTCCTTGCACTCAACGTCATAATAAAAGCCATCTTTAATTGTTGGTCCAATTGCGAGTTTTGATTTTGGATATAAATTTTTAACTGCTCGTGCAAGAACTTGAGCAGCTAAAGTATGACGCATGATTTCTAGTCCTTCTTCTGAGTCAATAGTAATAATAGAAATATTAGCATCATGCATTATCGGATCATGTAAGTCCCTTTGAACTCCGTCGACAGTTACTGCAACTGCAGCTTTGGCAAGCCCAGGCCCAATATCGTTTGCTAAATCAAAGCCAGAGGATCCATTATCTAAATCTCTTATGCTTTTGTCCGGTAATGTTAATTTCATATGGTTATTATATAGAGATATAAGTATATTTTTGGAATTTCATTTAATTAAGCCATTAACATCAAATTTTTTAAAAAAATCCCATATATAACTTGCAGCATCAATATCACTTTGATTTTTTTGACTATCAATGCTTGGCCATTGGTGATCATAATTTTCTAAAAGAATTCCAGTCACAGCTACCTGGTTTGAACAATTATTATAGTTAATAATTGTCCCTGAATAACCATCATTGTTTGTATCAGAGATGCCTTCAGTGTTTGAAGAAGAACATTGATTAAAATTTGCCCAAAACTCTATTGATTCGAGAAAAGATTTTAAGTATTCGTTCCCATTTGGGCTCAAAATACTGTCAGATTCTCCATGAATGTGAATAATTGATTTAGATTTTTCTGGTCTACAGGTTTCATAAGTATCCAAACTCATTGTTCCAGCAACTGGTGCAACTGCAGCAATTTTGTTGCTAAGCTTGCATGCTAAGTCGTAAGACATTACCGCACCAACTGAAAAACCAGTTGCATAAATTCTGTCTAAATTAATTCTTTTATTCTCATATAGCCAATCAATAACCTCATTTATAAAAAAAAGATCATCGGTAATATTATTATTTTCATTAAATATCCAACCTGTTGAATCTTTATTACTAAAATATTGGCCCTGTGGATAGATCAAGATAAATTTTTCTTCTTGTGCAATTTGTTTAAACCCACTGTACTCCATATTTTCAGTTGCAGTACCTCCACCACCGTGAAAACTAAATACAACTGGTGCATTATTTTTTGATTCATTATTAATAGGATTAAAAATGTAGAATTCTCTAGTATTTTGATTTTGAGTTACATCACAGTTTTCAGTATTTACAGATGTAACATTACAAGTAAAATTTATTAAATTATTATTGTTGTTTGTTGAGTTTGTTTCATCTGGTTCTTTACTCATGCCACTTGAACCTGAGCAAGAAACTAAAAATAAAGCTAAACATGGAATAACTTTGTTCATAATGGTAAGTAAACAACGGTGTTTGTAGACAATATCATAATAAAAATAAGGCAAGTTACTATGGGTCCCAGATAAACTCTGCCAGTTAATTGAAAAAATATTCTATTGAAATAAGGCAAGATAAACATCATTGGGACAATTCCAAATAAAAGATTTACGCTCAACCAATTTGTTGTCCAAAAAACCGTTCCTGTCCATGCAAAAGTTACATATTGAATAATAATTATCATCATTAGTCCTAAAGAATTTGCAAAACCTGCAATAAGCCTAGATTTCCACTCTGATTGATTTTTAAAACGCATTGCCCCATTTACTCGTAAAGAATTAGAAAAGAAAAATATAAAAAATAATGGAAAATACATCACCAAAACTAATAACATTTCAGGTTGAAATATCCTGACTCCCATAAACCAAAATCTATAATCGACATGAAATAAAAAATAAACAAAATACAAAATTAAGTAGTAACAAATAAAAATTGAAAGTCCAAGCATTATTGTCTTAAATAATTCAACTTTATTAATTTGAAGACCCCATGAATTGGTATTAACACCATGATGCCTTCCAAAAAAGTAATAAGATATAAAAAATATTACTAAACCAATTGAGCCATTAAATGCAGCCCATAACATAACTGAATTATTCATCCTTTGAGGAAAAAACCACGTTAATTCTCTATTTGCTGATTCATAAAATAATATTTTTGCAACATCCACCATTGGAATAAATGAGATACATGCAATAAGAGCACTTAAGAAGAAAACAGACCAAAAAATCATTTTACTTTTTGATGTTTGTTCTGGTAGTGATGCTGGAATATCTTTTACTATATCCTTATAGAAACTTAGGCTTAAAAAAAGTTTTGCAATTGGAATTAACATCAGCAAAGAAACTATCATATTTATTAATGTAAATAATTCTTTATATTGCCAAATTTGATTATTAGAGTTTATTGATATGGGTGCTCCAAAAACTTTATCGAAATAATCTAATTGATTTTTAGTGGCTTCTTTATTGTAAGGTTGAAATGGATGGAGTAATTCTTCGTTAAAAATTACTCTTAGTGTATTATTTGATCTTTCTCCATAGTATTTTCCTAGTTCAACCTCTGTAACTTTTTTATCTTTTGGTAGAACACTATTCACTGTTCTAAGTGACTCTGGAGCAATCTTCATATTACCTGCATCCCAGCCTTGTAAGTCATTCCTAAAAGCTCCTTCATCATATAAGGCGTAACTAACACCCATATTAGATTTTGAGTCTCTTAATATATTTTCTCGAAGTGTTAATACGTATCCAGAAATATATACTGAATCGAGCTTACTTTTCTTACCAGACTTAATAGCCTCTTTACCAAAATAATCTGCTCCCCGTATTGCGGCATTACCACCCATTGAGTGACCAGTTGATCCAATTTTATTGATATCTACAAATGAAAAGTTCTCAGCATAAGCATAATCAACAAGAGCAAACATTCCATAACCTTGCGTAGTTGCTGCTAGCCTACTTAAAGACGAAGATGACATGCCTTGGGCATAGGGATCAATAAGGGCTACAACATACCCCCTGCGCGATAACTCAATTGCAATGTTCGAAAGTGCTTCTTTTGATCTTTGAAATCCTGGTACAACAACTATAAACGGTTGCTTATCATTTTCTGTTGCAATAGATGGTTTATATAAATCGTAAACTAGATTTTGCCCATCAGGAGTTTTAAGATTCATGAGCTTTACATCAACTTTTCCAAAACTTGTTTGAATTAATGATGCAAAAAAACTAGATGAGATTATTACTACAAGACAATAAAGAAATAATTTATTCTTGTTTAGTAAAGTTATCATTTAGCAATTGTCAAAATCACAATTTTAATGCCTTCTTAGTTAAATGGATATAACAAATCCCTCCTAAGGATTAGTTGCAGGTTCGATTCCTGCAGAGGGCACCAAAAAAAAGCTGATCATAGATCAGCTTTTTTTAACTTCAGAAAGTATTTATTGTTTTAGTGGATATGCAGCATAAGTTTCTGAATCTTGACATGAAGCATGTTTTCTTACTTCAGCCCACTCATCACTGTTCCTAATTTCAGACCACCAAAGATCAATGTTTTTCCCTCTTGCAGCCTCGCTTGGAGCAGAAGTTGAAAACCAAAAATCAACATCCTGCTCCCTATCTGTTCCACTATTTGTCATTATGTATCTATATCCGCCCTCAGCACCAGCAGCATAATGTTTTAAAGCAGCTTGTCTTCTGGCTTCTCGCATAGCTCTTCTATCAAAACCACGTGTGTATTTACAAGGCCAATAATTAACTATTGTTCTACCCTGAGGAGCAGCATCCGATGAGGATGGACCAACTCTTTGAAAAGCTTCAAGTTCGACATCACAATCCATTGGAGGCATTGCATTGTCCTCAGACTGTGCAAAAATTTGAAACATTTTGTCATTAAATGCTCCCATTTCTTCCCTAGAATCTGCATGAGTGACAAAAAAGAAATCATGGTCAGGATCAGATGCATACAACGGAAATAAAACTGCAAGAGCTACTTCATTTTCAAATGAGTTTGCATTTTCAACATACTTGCCAACGAATGGCCTAACATCATCAAAAGTAGCGCCATCATTTAACTTACAAAAAGTATAGTTTGCATAAACACTTGTATATCCCTCAAGTTCTGGTTCTTGAGCCATTGTTGCGAAACTTACAGTAATTAAAAAAGTAATTATATATTTCATTATTCGTATCCTTTATTTAAAAACTAATCTTCCAATAAGCTCAACACTTACAATTTCACGAATATCTTCGTAGCTTTGAGAAAGTTCCACATTATCCTCTTGAGAAATTGTTTTTCTAAACTTCTCTTGAAATTCTGCGGTTTGCTCTTCACTCCATGGTGCTTTATTGGCCCATGATGGATATGCAGTAGTTAGATATACAGTAGAACCATCATTACCAATGTAAACGTTATAGTCTGAAATAATTCCCATCTCTTTTTGAATTTTTGCCGCAGCTACCCATGTTTTTTCAATACCATCTAAATAGTCTTGAAGGAAATTAGTTTTCACCTTTACAGTTGTGAGTTCAATAACTCCATCTGCGAATTCTCTAGAACTTTCTTCTTGAGCATATGCTGTAAAAGAAAGCATAAGAGTTGCAATTAATAAAAATCTCATATTTTTCTCCCATATTTAAATTTATAAACAGGATTTAATATTACATTATTTTTGAAATAAAAGACTTTGATTTATGTCTATTTTTTAGACAGATTATGGGACAAGCCAAGTAGCAGTATATTTACCTTCCCAATTATGCAAAGCTCTCCTATGACCCGAGCTTTTTAAATATAAAAATTCCAAAGAAATGAAATTAAAAATCAAGACTGCAAAATTCTCATAACCTTCCTCAACTTCAAAGTCTTTGATATCGTAATCTGCAGGATTTTGGATTTCTAATGAACTACCTCCTTTGACTGAGTAGCATTTTTTTGATCTAGAAGTTGATTCACTCCATGCGTCTTCGGTTACTTTGTCTTTAATGTGAACATCTACATTTCCAGTCATTTTTATTTGAACTTTTAAATCTGGATCATATCCAACAACAGATGCTAAATTGCTCTCATTTATGACCTGTATTTTTGCTGCTCTATTGTCTGTATGAAATCTTAATATTCTTTTATCCAGATCAAACTCTCGCAAAACCATAACTCTTGATGAAATGTCTCTGCCATTTGATAAAGAAACAACTGGGGTATGAAAAAGCGTTTTTGCGTTTGGTACAGCATCAGTTAATATCAATTTTGCGCTCTCAAGGGTATCTTGAATATCGTCATATACATCTGGTAATTGTTCATTTAAGCTTGATGTCATTTAACAACTTTCCATGTGGTTCCCTCTGGCGAATCATTTATTTCAACCCCCAAATCTATTAGCTCAGAGCGAATCTTATCTGCTAATTCAAAATCTCTTTTTTTCTTCGCATTTGATCGATCTTCAATAAGGTTATCAACTTTATCTTTGAATTCACTTGAGATCTGATTGTATGATTTATCCTCCAAAATACCCATTAGTTTTCCAATTAGTAAAAGATTTGATTTGAGGTTAGGTTTGTCGCCTTCTTCTAAAGATTCAGCATTTTTTAATAATTTATTTATATTTGCCATTAAACCTGGAGTATTTAAATCATCTAACAATATCTCTATTAAATCGTTATCAGGCTCTTTACTTTCTTTGACATCATTTAGTTCATTTAATAAAGAATATAATTTATCCAGCAACTTTTTAGCTTGATGAATTACATTATCATTCCAATCAAGTGCTTGTCTGTAATGAGTGGACAAAAGAGCTAGCCTAATTACTTCTCCATGATATTTCTGTGTGAGTTCGTTAACCAAAATAATATTCCCAAGAGATTTGGACATCTTTTCGCCATCAATTGTTACAAAACCATTATGCATCCAGTATTTTGCATAGGATTCAGGATTACTATTTTCTGCTGCAGTACAACAACTTTGAGCAATTTCATTTTCATGATGAGGGAAAATTAAGTCTCTGCCTCCTCCATGAATGTCTAGCGGCAATCCAAGAGTCTTTTCAGACATTGCAGAACACTCAGTATGCCATCCAGGTCTTCCAATGCCCCATGGTGACTCCCAGCCAGGTTGCACACCAGTGCTTGGTTTCCACAAAACAAAATCAGCAGGATCTTTTTTAAAATCTGCAACATCTACTCTACTTCCAGCAATTTGCTCATCTTTAATTCTATTTGATAACTTGCCATAATTTTCATAAGTTGGAACATGGAATAAAACGTGTCCATCCTTCTCATATGCAAAATCTTTCTCGATGAGTTCTTTAATTAGGTCTATCATTTCAGGAATATATTCTGTTGCCTTAGGTTGAACATCAGGCGCTAGAACATTAAGTTTGGCCATGTCTTCGTTATATATTTTTGTGAATTTTTTTGTAATCACAGATATCTCAACATTTTGCTCAACTGCTGCTTCAATAATCTTATCGTCTATATCTGTTATGTTAGAAACATAGGTAACTTTTGGAAAAATAAATCTGAGAGTTCTAACGAAAGTATCAAATACAACTGCCATTCTCGCATTTCCTATGTGAGCATAGTTATAAACAGTTGGTCCACAAGCATAGATTTTCACATGCTGTGGATCACTTGGCTTTAATATTTCTTTTTTACCACTTAGTGTATTGAATAAGTGATAATCCAAATGGTTGCTCATAAATTTATTCTAAACTAATTATATTTAATTCTCTCAATGCATTTAAAAGAGGAATTAACGGCATACCCCTGACAGTATGCGAGGATCCATTAACATAAGAAAAAAGATTGCAACCTAAAGATTCAAATTTATATGATCCAGCGGCATTAATTGGGTTTTCCATCTCTACATAATTAATAATCTCAGTCTCAGTAAGAGAGTGCATTTTTAATTCAACGGTTTCAGAGTATTGCCAGATACATGATTGATTTTTAAAAATACAAACTCCACTATGCTGATAATGTTTTTGACCTGACAAAAGTTTCAAACTTTCAACTGCTCTTTCTTTACTTCCAGGCTTGTGCAGTAACCTATCGCCAAGTACACACATTTGATCTCCACCAATTACTGCAGCTTCATTAAATTCCCTACTTACGGATTCAGCTTTTGCTTTGGCCAAATCGACTACTTGTTCACTGAAGGGTAATGACGAGATTTGTTTTTTGATTTTATCCTCATCAGTATCGGATACTTTGACATCAAATAAGATACCTGCTTCTTCAAGCATTTGTTTCCTGCTTTCTGAACCAGAAGCAAGAATAATTGGAACTTTCGGCTTGATACTGGAAGATTCCAGAGATCTTGTCATTTAATAATTTTTAGGTGAGTGTATAAGATTTATAAACTCTTCTCTTGCTTTATTATCTGACCTAAAAGTACCTAACATCCTGGAAGTGATGGTGCTTGACTCAGTTTTATGAACGCCCCTTGTACTCATGCATTGATGATTTGCATCTATTACAACTGCAACACCTTTTGGTTGAAGCACTTTATCAATTGTGTCAGCAATTTGAGCAGTCATAGTCTCCTGTGTTTGAAGTCTTTTTCCAAATAAATCAACTAGTCTAGCTAATTTACTAATTCCAACGACTCTGTTTTTAGGAATATAGCCAATGTGAGCGACTCCAACAATTGGAACCATGTGATGTTCGCAATGAGATTCTACTCTTATATTTCGCACTATTACGGCATCATCGTAACCTTCAACTTCTTCAAAGGTTCTGCTTAAAATTTCTTCAGGATCTTCTTCATACCCTGAAAAGAATTCTTTGTAAGCTTTTACAACTCTTTTGGGTGTATCGACAAGACCTTCTCGCTCAGGATCATCGCCTGCCCACAATATAAGAGTTCTAACTGCTTCTAAGGCTTCTGCCTCAAGAGAGCTTTCAGAAATCTCTTTTGTTATAGTTTTTACAGCTTTTAAAGCTTCATCTTTAGACACTTTTTTACTCATTTTTAATATCCGATGTTGTTAATGAAGCTTATTTTATAGTATTTTTTTAAAAATTAAACCTAACTGATACTTCTAGCTCCATTTGATAATCTTAGAGATAAGAAATTCATATGTAAAAAAATTAGTTTTTATCTATAATTTGTTTTAAAAATTATGTTAAAAGCAATAGTTCAGCCAGTTACACCATTTGAACAAAATGCTTCAATTTTATATTGTTCAGAAACAAAAAAATGTGCGATTGTTGATCCGGGTGGGGATATTGAGATACTACTAAAGATTGCTAAAGATAATGAACTTGTTCCAGAAAAAATTTTACTAACCCACGGTCATATAGATCATGCTGGTGGTGCTACTGAAATTGCTCAAATTCTTAGAGTCGAAATTCATGGACCACATAAAGATGATAAATTTTTATTAGATTCTCTTGCAGAACAAGGAAAAATGTTTGGACTAAATTCTAAAGATTGCTCTCCAGATGTTTGGCTTAATGAAGGGGATATAGTAACTATAGGCAAAGAAAAGCTAGAAACTTATTTTTGTCCGGGTCACACTCCAGGTCATTTAATCTTTTATAACTTAGAAAGCAAATTAGCTATTGTAGGAGATGTTCTATTTTGTGGTTCAATTGGGCGAACTGATTTACCTGGTGGTAATTTTGATGATCTAATTCAATCAGTTAAGGATAAATTATGGCCCCTAGGAAGAGATATTGAATTTATACCTGGTCATGGCCCAATGTCTACATTTGAGGCTGAGCGGCAATCAAACCCATTTGTTTCAGATGCAGTGCTTGGATTAAGTTAGTTACTTCCTATCATATCTTCCAGGAGCAAGCGATTTCCCTAAAAGATTAAACACTGATTGTGGAATATTTTTAAGAAGAAAAACAAGGAATTTATATGTTTTTGTAGGAACACATAATCTTTTACCTGCATACATTGCATCTACGCCCTCATTTGCAATTCTTTCAGCTGAAAAAACCATAAATTTTGGCACTCTATCCATTTCTTCTTGAACCCCGCTTGCTGTATGAAATCCTGTGACTGTAAAACCGGGACACACTGATGTCGAAGTAATACCTTTGTGTTTATAGTTAATATTTATGCAATCGCTGAATCTATTCATAAAAGTCTTGATTGGTCCATACAAAGGTTGTATTGCCGATGGAGCTGCAAATGAAGCAACTGAAGAAACTACCATAACTTTTCCACCACCCTGATTAATCATGTTTGGTATAAATAACTTGGTCATCATAATTACAGAGGTACCAAGAACTCTAATAAATTTTTCTTCATCTTCAATGCTAGTTTGATGAAATGATGTTTTAATTCCATAGCCTGCATTATTTATCAAAACTGAAACTTTATACTGATTGGATTGACAAAAATCATAAATTTCTTGAGGGGCATTTGCATCACTAAGATCCTTAGAAATGGTATCAACTTCAACTCCATTAGATTGTTTAATTTCTCTTGCAAGATCTTCTAATAATTCTGCTCTTCTTGCTGTTAAAACAAGATTATATCCATCAGATGCTAACCTTTTTGCTATTTCTAAACCAATGCCTGACGAGGCTCCCGTAATTAATGCGTATTCATTTTTCATATCAATATACTATCAGTTAGTCGAGTTCTAAGATAGAATTACACCTCAAATTTCTAAAGGAATTCTTATTATGAATAGTTTTAATAATATTAGGTCATATATTGCAAACTTCATTACCTTATCTGTATTAATTTTCAGTTTCGGATTGAATGCTTATCCAGAGATGATGCCTGAAAATGAAAATGAAGTTGAAGAAAATGCCTCAGAACAACCAAAAATGCCCAAAGGGCCAATGTCAAAAAAGAAAGAGTATAAAACTATAGATGAGTTTCTTGAAGACGGAGAATACAAATCTATAGATGGCTTCATGAATATATTGCATGAAACAGAAAAAGATAAATATTTTATGATATTGAATGACGATCAACTCAATAAAGAATTCATTTACTTTACTTACATTCTAAACGGTCCTTCAGATGCTGGCCCAAGTGGAGGAGATATGGGTGAAGCATTTATTCTTGAGTTCAGGAAATTTAAGGAAGATATCGGTATTTACAAAAAAAATACAAAGTTCGCATTTGATGATTCAAACAAAATATCTCAATCAAAATTGACGAATATTATTGAGGCATTTTTAGGAAGATTCTCTGTCATAGTTAAAGAAGATTCCAGATACGTAATTAACATAGATAAGATGTTTCTGAGTGAAATGTTAGTTGCTATTACGCCTAACATTCCAAAAGAATACATGGAATATTATAATCTGATACTTGGTAGGCCTGATTCGTCAAAAACATTCATTGATGAAGTAAGAAGCTACGAAAAAAATACTTCATTTAAAGTTAGGTACGGTTTTTACAATCCTAAACCAAAGTCTGGCAGATCAATTGATGCTATAACAGATAAAAGATATACATTTGTAGATGGATTGCATTTATTTGTAGAGATGCCTGACGATAAGTTTGAGCCTAGAATTGCTGATCAAAGAATTGGATATTTTTCTGAAAAAGTTACAGATCTTTCAACCTACGATTCCAATAACGCTAGGGACCTTATAAATAGATGGAGATTAGTCAAAAAAGATCCTGATGCAGAGTTATCTGAGCCTGAACAGCCTTTAGTATATTGGGTTGAAAATTCAACACCAGAAGAAATACGTCCGTTTGTTGTAAAGGGTATCGAAGCATGGAATAAAGCTTTTGAAAAAGCAGGTTTTAAGAATGCAATTGTTGCAAAAATTCAACCTGACGATGCCGAATGGGATGCAGGCGACGTAAGATATAACGTTGTAAGATGGGCTTCAACACCCTCACCTAGATATTCTGGATATGGCCCTAGTGTGGCAAATCCAAGGACTGGTGAAATTATAGCTGCAGATATTGTTCAAGAATTCAATGCGATTAAAAGGGGTTATACGTACAGAAAATTGTGGGGATATACTGAAGAAAATGATCCTCTTGAACAATGGATAGTATCACTAACAATGCATGAGGTTGGTCATACTTTAGGCTTAAGACATAACTTTAAGTCAAGTTGGATTTATGATGCTAAGGAAGTTCATGATGTATCTATAACAGGTGATAATCATATTGGCTCTGTAATGGACTATGACCCAATCAATTTAGCACCAGAAGGAACACCACAAGGTAATTTCTTTCCGACTGGTCCAGGATTTTATGATATCTGGGCAATTGAATTTGGTTACACCCCAAGCTTCACTGATGAGGAACGTGAAAACCTTCTTTCAAAATCAACTCAGCCAGAATATATATTTGGAACTGATGGAGATGCAATGTCATCACCGGGAGTAAATATTGATCCTAGAAACTATAGAGGTGATATGTCTAATGATCCTATTACATATACCTCTGACAGAATAAAAACTTTGAATGCAAAAATTGCTGAACTTCCAGAAATTTTTCTTACTGATGGAGAAACATCTACAGAGTTCAGATCAAATTTTTATAGACTTACAACTGAAAAAGGTAGGTTCCTTGACGGGGTATCTAGGTTAATTGGTGGAGTTTACTCTAATAGAATTGTTAATGATCCAGACATCGAGATGACTCCATTTGAAGCGGTTCCTTATGAAGATCAAAAAAGAGCAATGAGTTTAATTAAAGAGCAGCTTTTATCAAATGATGCCTTCTCGTTTGATGAAAAATTACTTAAATATCTTCAAAGTGAAAAACGAGCTGCATATAGTCCTAGAAGAGGTGGGAATGAAGATCCACAGCTGCATGATTTAGTTCTTGGTCTTCAAGGAAGAGCAATTGCACACATACTCCATCCAGTAGTAATGAAGAGACTAGTCGACAGTTCACAATATGGTAACACTTATATGCCAGATGAAGTTCTATCTGACCTTTTCAGTGCTATCTTTGTTCAAAGAGAAATGCCAACTACATTTAAAATGAACCTACAATCAAAATATGTTGATAGTCTAATAAGTGCATTAGATGATGACAGCTATGATGAAATATCTAAGTCTGCGATTTATGCATCTTTAGTTGATATAAAGGATTTTACTAGGATTCCATATGGCGACTCTAAGACTAAAGTTCACTATAGATTTTTAAATTGGAAAGCAACAAAAGCTTTAGAAAATTAGGAAGACTCGCACTTAAGTAATGCTTTTTTTAATGCTGTGCCTCCATTAATGCTGTATCCTCCAATTTCACCATTGGAGCATATAACTCGATGACACGGTCTAATGATTGGCAATGGGTTTTTACCACAAGCATTTGCAACTGCTCTGTATGACCTAGGTCTACCAATTCTAATTGCTATATCTCGATATGATCTAGTTTCACCATATGGTATTTTTTCAATTTCTTTCCATACCAATCTTTGAAAATCAGTTGGCTTTTTCATTTATTCAATTGAAGTAATCACTTTAGTTATTTTATTTAACGCCCAATCAATATCTTTTTCTGCGATCATCAGTGGAGGAGCAAATCTAATTACTGTCTCATGTGTCTCTTTACACAGAAGTCCCTCATTTAATAACATCATGCAAAGATTTTTAGCACTAACTTCTGCATTATTGAGCTCCATGCCTATCCAAAGTCCTTTTCCTCTGACTTCTTTAATTATTTTCGAATCAATATCTTTGAGCTTTGATAAAAAATAGTCTCCCATAGTTTTGCTATTTTCAATCAATTTTTCCTCAAATAATAAATCCAAGGCCTTTGAAGCAACTTTTGACGCGAGCGGATTTCCACCAAATGTTGATCCATGAGATCCAGGTTTAAAATGATTCATTATTTCTTTTGAACTTAAAAAAGCTGAAATTGGTAGAAGCGCTCCACCCAATGCTTTACCAAGAATAAGGCCATCAGGCTTAATGTTTTCATGCTCATAAGCAAAAAGTTTTCCAGTTCTTCCCAACCCTGATTGAATTTCATCTAATATCAGAAGTATATTTTTTTCTGTACACAATGCTCTTAACTCTTTTAGCCATCCTTCTCTGGGAACCCGAATTCCTGCTTCACCTTGGATCGGTTCAACTAAAATTGCACATGTATTTTCATTGATTTTTTTTTCAAAACTATTGATCGACAAACACTTCTCAATAGAGTCACACTCACAGGAGCCACAAAAACTTGCAGCATCAAAGCCTGGAGTAAATGGTCCAAAACCTTTTTTATATGCATCATCTGTTGAAAAGCTGACAATAGTCGTTGTTCTTCCATGAAAGTTTCCATCTGCAACTATAATTTCTGCTTTATCCTCAGGGATTCCTTTGGAAAAATATCCCCACCTTCTCGCAGCTTTTATAGCTGTTTCAACTGCCTCTGCTCCAGTATTCATTGTTAATACTGATTCAAATCCTGACAGATTTGATAATTTTTCTAAAAAATCTGCAAAAGGTTCTGTATAAAATGCTCTCGATGTAATTGATAGTTTTTTTGATTGTTCATGAATAACTTCAATTAATTTTGGATGAGAATGTCCATGACTGACTGCTGAGTATGCAGAAACCATATCAAGATATTTATTGCCATCTACATCCCAAAGATACGCTCCCTCTCCTTTGTTTAGCACCACAGATAATGGAGAATAATTTTTAGCACCATATAAAGATTCTTTTTTGATATATTCGTCTTGTAAACTTGATGACATGCGTGTATTTTAACCCGATAGCAATTGTCATCAAGGAAAAAATATGTCTAAACAATCAACTTCACATTTGTTTATGATTGAACCAGAATCTTTTTATTCAAATGAACAGACTTCATATACCAATCACTATCAAAAGGAAGTAGCTGATGAAGATATTGATGAGATTACTCAAAAGGCGCTCACGGAATTCCATACCTTAAAAAACAAAATTGAAGAAAAAGGCATAAAGGTAACCAGCTTAAAAGGCTCAAAAGAATGTCCTGATCATATATTTCCTAATTGGTTTATGACATTTGATAATAAAACAATGCAGATTTTTAGCATGCTGGCTCCTAACAGAAGAGAAGAAAAAAAATTATCAATGATTGAGCATTTATCTAACACATATAAGTTATCTGCAGATTTCTCGTATTTAGAGAATAAAGAAATATTTCTTGAATCAACAAGTAGCATGGTTTTTGATAGAGTAAATAGAATTGTCTATGCAGGAATTTCACCAAGAACAAATGCTGTTCAGTCAATTATATGGTGCAGGAATAACAATTTTGAACTAGTGTTATTTGAAACAGAGGGTCATACGGGCTCGCCAATTTACCATACTGATGTTTTGATGTATGTCGGAACTGACATCATTGGTATATGTTTTGATGTAATCAAAGAGGAACATGTTGATTATGTCAGGGATAAAGTAAATGCCCATCATGAAGTAGTTGAGCTTACCTCTGAGCAAATTCAAAACTTTTCAGGTAACGCGATTGAAGCAAAAAATGAAGCAGGAGAACTTTTCTTGATTATTTCATCCAGAGGATTCAATGCATTGAATGATGATCAGGTAAATAAGCTTTTAAAAAGTTACAAAGAAATTATCCATTCAGATATTCCTACCATTGAAAAATATGGTGGAGGATCTGCTCGATGTATGTTAACTGAACTATTTTAAATTCGGAGGGTTTCCCCTCCGAAAAAATTGCCATTAATTAGGTGCTTGGATTGTTATAAAGCTCATAGCTATCGTAATAATCAGGTGAAATACATGTAGATATCTCATCAAATTTAGCTTGCATGGCTTTACCATTTTCTTCCCAATCTGCATTACCTAATTTCATTGAGTCAAAGCTAGCATGCCAATTACCCCATAGAAAATCAGCTTCAGCTCCATCAAACTCTGGGAAATATACGCCAAAGAAATAAGGATTTGCACTACCATTTTGATCAAGATATTCATTAAATTGAACAACAGCAGCTCTTAAATCTTGTCTTACTTTTCCTTCTTTAAAATTACAAGCAAGAAATTCAGATGCAAAGTAACCCTGCTCACCCATTACCTCTCCAAATGATGCAGGATCTCTAGGTAAGTAGAATGTCCAAGGGAATCTTCCCTCGATATCGCATGTCATTACATCAGCGTATTTTTCAGACCATGCAAGAAACTCAGGTGATGGATTGCTAAAAGCATTATCGGAGCTTTCTTTTGAATCCCATTCTAATTCCCACCAACCATTTGAAAATCTATGATCTTCTCCAACTGGTGCATATACTCCAGCCCAACCAAGACCTGCAGCAGATGGCAGTTCCTGCCAAGCTGATAACATTTCTTGAATCCCATCATCAAATGCTGGACCAGCGTTGCATGCTAAGAATTCATTGTAATAAGGACCTTTATAGATAGGTCCAGTGTCACCTGAGACAGCTGCGTCCTCTTGTGCACAACTAACAATAAATAAAATTACAAAAGTACTTAATATATATTTAAAGTTACTCATTATGACTTTTTAACCCAAATTTGAGTCATTTGCATTACAACAATTGAGCCTAAAAATACCCATTGAACTATTCCCAGCTTGCCATCAGCCATAGCGACAAAGTTTTCAGCATTTGACGAAATATCTTGCACTTCTGATAATGCACTAAATGCATTTGCATATCCAAAGGCTATATTTTGGCCTTGAGCCATAGTAACTAGAGTAAAGACAGCTATTGATAAGCAAAAAAGAGTTGTAAAGATTTTGCCAAGTAAATTAACATCACCATCGTAATAGATTCTGCTTGTAAATCTAAATCCAACCCAAATTAAAAACGAGCAAGCTGCAAAGAAAATTGCATTACTTATGAAAGCAGTATTCATTCCATTCCAGATTGCCATCTCATTCATAAATTGATCCATATTAATTCTCCCTTATTAATTAAAATGTAATATTTGATACTACATTAATATTGATCGATATATAAAAAAATTAAGTAAAAAATCTTTACATATTTTTAAGAGTTTAAGAATTCTTAGAATTAAATCTCTTTAACAAATTGGCTAACTTGTTTTATACCACCTAGAGGAAAGAAATGAACCTTTTCGATATTAAAATCAGGATTACTTGATTTGTATGCAGCTAGTTCACTAATTATTTGAGTAGGTTTATAGGGAAGTAATAATTTTGTAATGTCCTTCGCTCTTTTTTGAAGAATCTTTATTGATGCACCAACACCGCACTCAATAGAATATCTTAGAAGTGTTTGTAATTTTGCAGGTCCAGCAATACCAATATGAACTGGTATATCTATGCCAGATTTTTGAATACCATTCGCCCATTCAATTACAGAATTAGAATCAAAACAAAATTGAGTAGTAATTGCCATAGATGCATCTGTTCTTTTGCTAAATTCATTTTTCCATGACAATGCTTGGTCAACATTTACAGTAGTTCCATCGGGATCAATTTCTTTACTACCCTCAGGGTGACCAGCTATATGTATGTTTTTAAATCCTGCTTTATCAAATAGCTCAGACTCGATTAATTGAATTGAAGAATCAAATTCACCATAAGGCTTATTAGCACCACCTGCAATCAAAAGTGCATTTTCAACACCTGCTTCATTTTTGTATCTTCCAATCCAATCTTTAAGAGTGTCTTTATCTTTGATAATTCTTGCTGGAAAATGAGGCATTGCTTTAAAGCCTTGATCAGTAATTTTTTTTGCCGTTGCTACAGTTTCCTCTATTGGAGTTCCTTCAATATGTGCAATATAAATTAAAGTCCCAGGCGACAAGTAATCTGAAAAATTATCAATTTTTTTTGCAGCATTAGGCGTAACTTCAATGGAGAAATCATTCAAAAAACTAACTACTTGTTCATTTGCCATAACGTATTAAATCATAAAAATTGGCGGAGAGTGAGGGATTCGAACCCTCGAACCAGTTGCCCAGTTACCTCCTTAGCAGGGAGGCGCTTTCGACCACTCAGCCAACTCTCCTATTTGTTTAAGAAAATGGATTATAACTCTTTGAATTTATAAAGATAACTAATTTATCTATCGAATTCTATTTGCATTCCAAAGGGTAAATTCTCTTTAACCTTACCGTTTTCAAAAGCAACAATCCCATTAACAATTGTCATAAATATTGAGGATTGAAAAGTATGATCTTTAAAGGGAGACCATCCACACTTATATAGAATATTTTCATTGGAAACTGTATACGATTTATCAGCATCAAGAATTACAAAATCAGCATAATATCCCTCTCTGATATATCCTCTGTCTTTAATTTGAAACCTTTTTGCGACATTGTGACTAGTTTTTTTAACAATAGTCTCAAGTGAAATCACATCTTGATGATATAAATCCATAAGAATTTGCAAGCCATGCTGAACAAGAGGAAGTCCAGCAGGTGCGTCAACGTAATTTTGGCTTTTTTCCTCCCACGTATGTGGGGCGTGATCTGTTGCAATGATGTCAATTTTGTCATCTAGCAACGCAGAAATTAAAGCCTGTCTATCTGATTCATATTTTATAGATGGGTTACATTTTATTTGATTTCCAAGATTTGAATAATACGACTCATTAAAATACATATGATGAACGCAGACCTCAGCAGTGATTTTTTTGTTATCTACCTCTCCTTTAGAAAAAAGCTCCATTTCTTTTTCAGTAGTTAAATGAAATACATGCAGGTCTGCATCATATTTTTTTGCTAAATTGACTGCCAATGAACTTGAAAGATAACAACTCTGATCATCTCTTATTAAATGATGATGTTCTGCAGATACTTTATCTCCGTATTTTTCGTCAAAAAGCTTTTCTCTATCTTTGACTCTTTTTGGATCCTCACAATGGGTAACAACAATTAAGGGAGAATAGTGAAAAATGTCATCAAGAGCATCTAAACTATCAACCAGCATCTCTCCAGTTGATGCGCCCATAAATACTTTTAATGCCGCAGCCTGATGAATGTCTACTTTTTTAATTTCTTCAATATTTGTGTTGCTTCCACCAAGATGAAATGAATAATTTGAGAGAGATCTCGTGCTAGCCATTTCAAATTTTTTTGTAAGATTCTCATTTGTTGTTGTTGTAGGATTTACATTTGGCATTTCAAAATAACTTGTGACACCTCCAGCGAGACCAGCTCTGGACTCAGTCGCGATATCTCCTTTATGTGTTAAGCCAGGCTCTCTGAAGTGAACTTGATCATCAATCAAACCTGGTAAGAGATATCTACCTGCAATATCAATTATTTGTTTTGCTTCTTGATCGATAGAAGACTGTATTAATTCTATTCTTGCATTTTTTATAGCAACGTCTGATTCGTATATTGCGTTTTCATTGACGATCTTGCAATTTTTTAAAATGATGTCGTACATCTAATTCTCTAAATCAAACTCCTCATGTAAAATTTTAACAGCTTTATCAGTTAAATTTTTATCAATTACCATTGTAAGCTTTATCTCTGATGTACAAATAATTTGAATGTTTACTTCATTTTCAGATAGTGCTTTAAATGCTCTACTCGCCACACCAGCTTGTGACCGCATGCCAACTCCAACTAAAGAAACTTTTGCAATGTCTGAATCAACCATCATTTGTTTAAACTTAACTTCATCTTTAATTGAGTCAATGATTTTAATGACTGTCTCTTGATCTTCATAAGGCACAGTAAATGTAAAATCAGTCTTTCCATCAACACTTACATTTTGAACAATTACATCAACTTCTACTTCAGCATCACTTATTGGCCCTAAAATCTTAAACGCGGTTCCTGGAATATCTCCAACACCATGAAGAGTAAATTTAACTTGATCTTTTTGGAAGGCAATCCCTGAAATTAATGCATTTTCCATACTTTCCTCTTCTAAAGTGATTAATGTTCCGCTCCCCTCAGTAAAACTTGATAAAACTCTCACAGGAACATTATATTTATTCGCAAACTCCACTGCTCTTGTCTGCATAACTTTTGCACCTTGGCCTGCAAGCTCAAGCATTTCCTCCATTGTAATAGAATCCAGTTTTTTTGCATTAGGTACTATCTTTGGGTCGGTAGTATAGATACCATCAACATCTGTATAAATATCGCATCTTTCTGCTCCAATTTGTGCTGCAATTGCTACAGCAGTCGTATCAGAACCACCTCTGCCAAGCGTAGTTATGTCACCATCTTCTGTTACTCCTTGGAAACCAGTAATAATTGGTATTGTTTCTTCTTTTATTACCTGAAGAATTTTTTCAGCATTCACGTCTAGAATTTTGGCTTTTGAATAAGTATCAGTTGTCTTCATAGAAATTTGAGAGGCAGAATAAGATTTTGCTTTTATTCCTTTTGAATGAAGAGCAAGACTTAATAATGCTGAACTCACAGTCTCGCCAGTTGAAACAAGAGCATCAAACTCTCTTTTATCTGGATTTTCACTAAAGTTTTTTGCCAGATTCACAAGTTTGTTTGTCTCTCCTGCCATAGCTGAAACTACCACAACAATTTTGGCAGTTTTGGATGCATCAGCAATAATGTCTGCAACAGCATCTATTCTCTCAACTGAGCCAACAGAAGTTCCTCCAAATTTTTGAACAATAATTTTTGTCATAGTACTGTTATGTTGCGAGGGATTGTACTGAATTTAGGATGGATGTCACGAATTCATCGATATTCTTTGTCTCACCAGCACCTTGAGCAAACTCTGATCTTCCGCCACCCTTTCCACCAATGTTGCCGGCTACAATGTTTACTACGTCTTTTGCTGAAATTGTTTCTGATAAATTTTTAGTTACGCCAGAGACAATTGCGACTCTATCATCATCAACTGAAAAAACTACAACGCATAATCTATCATTAGTATTTTTGTGATTATCAACAACATTCCTCAAATCTTTGGTATCTGAGACTTGTACCTGCTCAATAATAAGGCTCCAATCTTCTATTTTATGTTTCTCAGACTTAATTACGACATTTTTATTTTTTTTATCAGCTTTTTTGAGATTCTTATTTTCATCTAATAAAGATTTAATTTTTTCCTCGATGTCATCTACAGAAACATTTAGTATTTTTTGAATAGATGATGTGGCATTTCTTACAGTATTGATGTATTCGAGAGCTTTTATGCCAGCAACTGCTTCAATTCTCCTAATGCCTGATGCAACGCTTGATTGACTAGTAATTGCAAAAAATCCAACATCGCCAGTTCTTTCAACATGAGTGCCACCACATAACTCTACTGAGTATGAGTTCTCTCCCATAGTTAGGACCCTAACGTCATCATCATACTTTTCTCCAAACAATGCCATGGCACCAGATTTGAGGGCATCATCAAGCTTCATTAATTCAGTCTTAACTTCTAAATTTTTTAATGCTTCTTTATTAACAATGGTTTCAATCGCTAAGATTTCTTCAGAAGATAATGGTTTTGAATGAGAGAAATCAAAACGTAATTTATTCTCATCAACCAATGAGCCTTTTTGTTGAACGTGATCACCTAAGATTTCTCTTAGTGCTGCATGAACTAAGTGTGTTGCAGAATGATGTATTGCAATGGCAGCTCTTTTTTCTTTCTCAACACTCATTTTTATTACATCGCCTTTATTAATTTTCCCTTTTTTTACGACCGCTTTATGGATATAAACTTTTCCCTGCTTTTTACAATCTAAAATAGTACCAGTAGAAGATTTAGATGCAAATATTCCTTTATCACCTATTTGTCCACCAGCTTCTGCATAGAATGGTGTCTGATCACATGCAATAAAAATTTCTTCATCCTTCTTAGCTTCATCAACCCTACTTTGTTCTTTCCATATAACCAAAACTTTTGAATTTGTTTCTAGTTGCTCATAGCCAAGGAAAACCGTTTGATCTATACCAGCTGCAGCTGGGAGTGATGAAACAAAACTACTGGATGCTTTTGATGTTTGCTTTTGCATATCCATGCATTCATTAAATCTTTTTTCATCTACTTTTAACTCCTTCTCTCTTGCAATATCAGCAGTGAGATCATAAGGAAATCCAAAAGTATCATGTAATTTAAATGCAACGTCACCAGAAATAGTTTTGCCTTTCATTGAATTAATTGTTTCATCTAAAATATTGATTCCTTTTTCCAATGTTTCAAAGAACTTGATTTCTTCATCGTGAATCATTTTAGTAATATCTTTTTCTTTCGATTCTAAATCTGGATATGCTGAGCCCATTAAGTTAACTAAATCTTTTACCAATAGATGCATAAAAGGTTTTTTTGCACCAATTTTATAACCATGTCTAATACCCCTTCGCATTATTCTTCTCAAAACATAGCCTCTTCCTTCTTTTTCAGGAATTACTCCATCTAAGATCAAAAATATTGATGATCGGATATGATCAGCAATAACTTTATGCGATGTACTATTTTTATTTCCTAAAACCTTTTCTGAGGCTGCAATTAGATCCAAAAATAAATCAGTTTCATAGTTTGAATTTACACCTTGCATTACAGCAGCGATTCTCTCTAATCCCATTCCTGTATCTACAGATGGCTTGGGTAAGTTTGAGGTTTTTCCATTTTCATCTCTGTTAAATTGCATGAAAACTAGATTCCAGATTTCAACAAATCTATCACCCTCATCTCCATCATGACCAGGTGGAGTTCCATCGATATGCTCTCCATGGTCAAAAAATATTTCAGAACATGGTCCGCATGGGCCAGTGTCGCCCATTGACCAAAAATTATCATCATCTCCTAATCTGGCTATTCGATCTGGAGCAACTCCAATTATGTTTTTCCAAATTTCCTCAGCCTCATCATCATCCTTATAAACTGTTATCCACAATTTATCTTTGTCTAATTTGAGTACCTCTGTTAAAAATTCCCATGCATACTTTATTGCATCCTCTTTAAAATAGTCACCAAAACTAAAATTACCTAACATTTCAAAAAATGTATGATGACGGAGTGTATACCCAACATTTTCTAGGTCATTGTGTTTACCGCCAGCTCGAATGCATCTTTGAGATGTTACAGCTCTAGAAAAATTTCTTTTTTCAGTTCCAAGAAATACATCTTTAAATTGAACCATTCCTGCATTTGTGAATAAAAGTGTTTCGTCGTTGTTAGGCACGAGGGAGCTTGAGGACACAACTTCATGATCTTTAGAATTAAAAAAATCTAAAAAAGATTGTCTTATCTCGCTAGTTTTCATTATTTATTTTTAATTTCTTATATTTCTTATAATTTTCAACGTAATGTGCAGCACCGATAGATACTATGCTTTGCTCTTCATCAGTTAATGTTTTTGTTATTTTTCCAGGGATTCCCAAAACCATTGATCCATCTGGGATGTCCATTCCTTCTGTAACAAGTGCCTTTGAACCAATAATGCAATTTTTACCAATCTTCGCACCATTCAAGACAACTGAACCTATACCGATTAAACTTCCGTCTCCAACTTCACATCCATGCAACATAGCCATATGTCCAACCGTAACATTTTTACCTATTGAACATGCATAGCCAGGGTCGGTATGGATTATTGCACCGTCTTGAACATTTGAGCCCTCTCCAACAAATATAGGTTCATTATCAGCTCTCAAAACAGCATTAAACCATACGCTAGCATCTTTTTTTAAAACTACCTCACCAATAATGGTGGCATTGGGTGCAATCCAATAATTTTCACCATCTGTTTGAAGTTTTTTATTGTCTATATCAATATTGATCATATCCTCTAATTAAATCTATATCTGTATTAATATTTGCTTCATAGCAAATATTTAAAAAATCAGCAGTTATTAAAGCTGTTAGTCCCCATATTCGATGCCCATTATAAACCCAACTAGGCATAGACATCTTTAAATCATTCCTTTTAAATTCTTTATAAATTACATTGTTATTATCCAATAAAAATGTCAATGGAACTGTAAATATTTCTTCTATCTCAAAATTTCCTATAAATTCTTGACGATTCATTAAGTATCCAACATATGGATTTACCTCAATCTTGTGTCTGGATAATAAATAGTTCAATTTTCCAAGCATCTCAACATTTGAAATTTTTAGACCAATTTCCTCATTTGACTCCCTCATTGCCGTATCTAGAAGTGATGCATCTTCTTCTTCCCACATTCCACCTGGAAAACTAACCTCTCCAGAATGAGTAGATAGTTTTGATGATCTTTTGGTATAGAGAATCTGTATTTTATTTGTTTCAATATCATTCAAAAGCAATATTAAAACGCCTGCTTTTTTGTACTTAGTGACTTCGATTAGATTTATTTGTTCTAATTTTTGCTTTATGCTGTCTAACATAGACGCTAGTTTAACTTCTTAAGCCTCTATATTCTTAAAATAAGGAAGAAAATTGAAATATTGTTCAAACTGTGGAAATCCGAATTTGGAGTTTAAAGTTCCAGAAGGTGACAATCTAAAAAGATACTGTTGCGATGAATGTGAAACAATATTTTATACAAATCCTAATATCGTCGTAGGTGCCCTTTGCATGCGAGATGGAAAGATTCTTATGGCAAAACGAAATATTAATCCGAGAATAGGTCTATGGACTTTGCCTGCAGGCTTCATGGAGAATGCTGAAACTCTTCAAGATGGTGCATTAAGGGAGACTTTTGAGGAAACTGGTTCGAAAGCAGAAATTATCATGCCATATACCATGTTCAGTCTTCCGCATATCAACCAAGTTCATATGTTTTATCTTGCAAATCTCTTGGATGATAATTTTGGACCAACTATTGAAAGTTCTGAAGTTAAACTATTTAAGAATAATGAGATTTTATGGGATGAAATTGCTTTCCCAACAGTTGAAAAGACTCTTAAATATTATCTTGAAGATCTCGAAAAGGATAATTTTATTTTTAGAGAAGAAGATATCAAACTCTGGTAACTATTTTACGAAATTATTAGCATTGATAAAAATCTGCATCCACGGCGAGAACTCTTTCCAATCTTTTTTATACCAACTCAATTGATGTTTCCTAAAGACTCTTTCAGGATGTGGCATCATAATTGTTATTCTTCCATCGCCAGCAGTGATACCGGTAATTCCCTCGGGTGATCCGTTTGGATTGAGCGGATAAATCTCAGTATCTTTCCCTAAAGAATCTACAAAGCGCATCGCAATTTGATTATTTTTCTTTAATTTTATTAAACTATTTTCATCAAATTTTGCTCTTCCCTCACCATGTGCAGATGCAACTGGAACAGTCCATCCTTCCATATCTTGTAGAAGCACTGAATTAGTTTTTTCAATCTTTACCTGCACAAGTCTAGCTTCAAATTGATCAGAAAAATTTCTCTCGAAACTAGGCCAATTCTCTCCACCTGGAATAATATCTTTGAGATTTGAAAGCATCTGACAACCATTACAAACACCAAGAGTGAATTTATTCGCATCCTGAAAAAATGCCTGGAATTGATCTTTTACTTTTTCGTTATAAATAATGGTTTTTGACCAACCGCCACCTGCTCCTAATACATCACCATAAGAAAAACCACCACATACAGCCATCCCATTAAAATTTTTAAGTGAAATTTCGCCATCTAAAAGATCCTGCATATGCACATCCTGAGCTTCAAATCCTGCTAAGGTAAATGCAGCGGCCATTTCATTCTGACCATTAACTCCTTGTTCTCTTAATATAGCTACTTTAGGTTTTGCTTTTATGTTTTTGAAACTTATTATTTGAGACTCATCAAAAGAAACATTCGAATTTAGCCCAGTATATTCAGATGAATCTAGCAATCCTAACTCGGAATCTGCAATTTCTTTATTATCTCTAATACTTTGAATTGCATGAGATGTTTCTCGCCAGTATTTTTCTAGCCTAATTATTTTTTCTTCGAAAATAATTTTTTTATTCCTTTTAATAACAAAATTATTATTATTTAAATCTGCGATTTCTTTAGCAAATAGATTTTTTTCTTCAAAGAGTTTCAAAACCTTTTCAAGTTGACTGTTTTC
>ENA-OSEY01000632-OSEY01000632.1-marine-metagenome-genome-assembly--contig:-NODE-632-length-25138-cov-3.628985_pt1 | contig 25138 bp, 23 predicted proteins | sample MGYA00248465_ERZ534230 | MGnify/ENA primary metagenome ERZ534230 (study PRJEB26409, sample SAMN06344110) | marine metagenome | isolation source: Sea water from surface | place: Atlantic Ocean:Southern...
TCTAAATTTGATTTTGAATTACTGCAACCAAGATTCTCGTTTAATATGGATGTTACTGACTTATTTGCAAGCCGAGAGAAAGTTGTGGCTGCAACTTTCAGAGGCGGAAGGGGCTTGTTCATGGGTAGAATTCCAAGAGTTTGGTATGGTAATGCATACTCCAGAACGGGAGCTACTGGAGACTACCGGGGTTGGTTCAGTAATTGTGTTGGTAACGCTAGCGTTTCAAACTGCCCAGGTAATATGCCTAAAGGAGATCCAACTGCCTTTTGGCTAACATCTCCCGATTCAAATTATTCAATTCCAGCAGCAGATAATCCTTATGGAGTTGCTCAAAGTACAGATCCAAATTTTGAAGCACCTTCATCTTGGAGGACAAGTTTAGGATTGGATCTCCTTCTTGATAGTGGTTGGGACATTACACTTGAATATAATCTTGATCAAGTAAGAGAGGCTGTTTTCTTTACAGATCTAGGTTTGGAAAGAGAGGGAACATTGGCTGATGGAAGAGGAATTTATGGAGGTAGAGGAGATTACAGATTAACCAATACCGATGAGGGAACTACAGAGGCTTGGACTATTACTACTACAAAACAGTTTGGTGAGATTGACTGGTTTGCTGGTTATACCAAGATGAGGGCAAATGATATATTTGAACTAACAAGCGCTCAGAGTGAAAGTTCCTACGCAAGATCTGTCAGAGCTGATGGAGAAAACATTAGTGCAGCAAGATCTAATTTCATGGTTGAGCACAAGTTAATTACGGGATTGGACTACACAACTCAGTTCTTTGGAAATAACGATACTAGATTTTCTCTCGTTTATGTTGCCAAGTCAGGGGAACCTTACAGTGTAACTTTCGATGGTTATGACGACGCTTTCTCCAATGATAGAACTGATGGCGGATATGATGCCGCATACATCCCTACTGGAATCTCAGATCCAAATGTTGTTTTTGCAAGTTCTTCAGTTGCTGATGCTGTTATGGCTCATGTAAACGGCACGGGATTAGCCCAATACAAGGGTGGCATAGTTCCTAGAAATTCATTCAACAGCCCATGGATTAGAAACTTAGATTTGAGAATTACGCAAGATATCAATCTGGGTAATGATCAGAAGGTAATAATATATCTTGATATAACTAATCTATTGAATCTTATTGATGATGAAAAAGGAATTATCAAAGAGTACAGCAATAGAAGTAGACAGATTATTCTGGATGAAGATAACCCTTATGATTCTCAAGGACGTTATAACATTGTTGGGGTTGATCCCGATGATGGCTTATTTATCCAAAATAGGTATGGCCAATCTTCCTATCAATGGAATCTTGGTTTTAAATACCAATTTTAGAAAATCGTAATAAAAAAAACGCCACTTTATGTGGCGTTTTTTTATGTTAATCTAGGTCCTTTCTCACAGCAAACCTTTGACGCATACTCTACAGCCTGCTTCAGACAAATTTCAGTTGATAACTCTTTATATTTAGCAAGAAAAGTTCCGACCAGGGCATCTCCAGCACCATTAGTGTTAACTGAAATTATATCGGGAGCATTAACTTTAAGTTGATTGAACATAGCACCGTTTTCTCCTTCGCTTTGCAATATATTCTCTGTATCAAATTGTAATTTTTTTTGCAAAGCCCTTATTTCTTCAATATTGCCATAAATAAGAAATAATTTAAGTTGAGACAATTTATCTAATAAATCTAAATTTTCGTCTACAAGGCTTACATCAGATACTCCAAAACAAATTTTAATTTCTTCAGGGCATTCATATAAAAATTTTAAATCTTCGAAATTAGAGATAGCGGATAAAGTAAAATTATCAAATACTAAAAATTCAGCATTGCGTAATTGTTCGAAATCTAAGCAATCTGAATTTAACTGAGTATTTGCTCCTAAGTTCGCTGCCATTGTGCGGTTACCATCGGGCGTAACAAATATCAGACATACTCCTGTTCTGTATTCAGTTTTCTTAAAAGATATAGACTCCCTGTCTCTAAAGGATTTAGTAAACAGCTCACCATATTCATCATCGCCAATTGCAAAGGAGAAGAATGTTTTAGCTCCATTGTCTGCTGCTGCAAATATTGTATTTGCTATTGATCCCCCAGGATTAATAGAGTTGATTTTCTTATCATATTTTTCTAGGTACTCTGATAGCTCATCATGAGATATGTGCTTCATTGTATTTTTGGGGATATCAATTTCTTGAAGTTCTTCATCACTAATTCGGATTTCTATATCCATTAGTGCATTACCAAAACCATAAATTTTACCCATATGGTCTATAATCTTACTCAACTCAAACGAAGATAAAAATATATTTTAAATTGGATACACCATTCTCAATATTATCACTCAAAGACTTTAGAGAAGATCAAAGAGCTTTCTCTAACAAGTTAGGAGAAAATTTTAGAGAATGGGGATTCTGTGGTCTTAAAGATCATGGCATAGACACTGATTTACTAAATGATACACAAGAACTTTTCAAAGAATTTTTTGATTTACCTGATGATTTTAAAAAGAAGTTTTTTAAGCCTTCATTGCATGGTGCAAGAGGATATACTCCTTTTAAAACAGAAACTGCTAAAGGTAGCTTGATTGCAGATTTGAAGGAGTTTTGGCATGTTGGAAGAGAATTGTCTCAGGATGATCCATATAGAAAATGGATGCCCGAAAACATCGATATTGTCGAAATAGATCAATTTAAAGAAAAGACAAATAGCCTATTTTTCCAATTTGACCAACTTGGAAATATTTTGCTTGAAGCAATAGCAATTTATCTAGATTTAAGTCCCGACTATTTTCATGAAATAACTAATAAAGGAAACAGTGTAATGAGGGTCATACATTATCCTCCAATAAAATATCATGAGGAGGGTGAGAGAGCAGAAGCACATGAAGATATTAATCTCATTACTTTGTTAATTGGAGGTCAACAAGCAGGCTTAGAAATTTTATCAAAAGATAAGAAATGGTTTAGAGCATCAGTTTCAAATAATGTCATTATTTGTAATATTGGTGATATGTTACAGAGGTTGACAAATAACTTTTTAAAATCTACGACACATAGAGTTAGAGCAATAGGTACAGAAATGGCATCTTCAAGGTATTCAATTCCATTTTTCGTTCATCCGAATCCAGATTGGTTTATTAAAACTCTATCTAATAAAATTGATGAAAATAATCCAAATCTTTATCCTGAAGGAATTTACGCAGAGGATTTTCTTCAAGAAAGATTAAAAGAAATAAAATTAATGTAATGGATTATCTTCAGCCAACACTTGGATTCTTAGCACTGTTATCTTTGGGTGTTATATTTAGCGAAGACATACGATCTATCAAGATAAGATATGTAATAAGTGGTGTCTTAATACAACTAGGTTTGGTCATTCTTTTGACTAAAATAGAAATAGTCAGTACTTTCTTTAGTTTTTTATCGGATGGCGTGATGGTACTAAAAGCTGCCAATGACTATGGAACTGGTTTTGTATTTGGTTACTTAGCCGATGGTGCACCAAATGCTCCTTTTGAAGTCACTAATCCAGGAGGAACCTTTATATTTGCCTTTGGTGGGCTAACTTTAATAATAGTGATGTCTGCTATCTCTGCACTTCTTTGGAAATTAAAAGTAATTCCATTTATTGTAAATGCCATCTCAATATTATTTAAAAAACCTCTTAATGTGGGCGGTCCGATAGGCCTAGGGGCAACTTCAAATATATTTTTAGGTCAAGTTGAAGCTCCGTTACTAATCAAGCCTTATCTTTCTTCTATGACTAGACATGAACTGTTGATCATTATGACAGTTGGTATGTCGACAATTGCAGGTTCTGTCATGGTTGTATATACAACCATGCTATTTCCAATATATGGAGCAGGACTAATAGGACATTTTCTGTCTGCATCACTGATATCTGTTCCAGCTGCAATAATGTATTCAAATATAATGTTACCTAGTGATGTAAAAACAGATTTTCCAGACAAAAGTTCAAATGAGCTTTATGCAAGTGTCATGGATGCAATAACTCAAGGCACAAAAAATGGGCTTGATATTTTTCTGAATGTGATTGCGATGTTAATCGTTGTAATGGCTTTAGTTTTCCTTGTTAATTCTATATTGAGTCTTTTTCCTCCTCTTTTTGGAGATCCGATAACCTTAGAACTTCTTTTGGGTTACTTATTTGCACCTTTAGCTTGGTTTATGGGCATTTCTTGGGAAGAATCGATAATTGCTGGTCAACTGTTGGGTGTGAAAACTGCTCTTAATGAATTCGTTGCGTATCTGTATTTGGCGGATACTGAAACTTATCAACTCTCAGATAAAAGTCGGTTAATAATGCTTTATGCACTATGTGGTTTTGCTAATTTTAGTTCTGTTGGTATCTTACTGAGTGGTTTGAGTGCGATGATACCTGAGAGAAGAATGGATTTAATTTCAGTTTCTGGGAAAGCTCTTTGGGGAGCATTATTGGCTTCCTGCCTAACAGGTTTTATGATTGGAATACTCTAACCAATGTTCCGTTCAAAGAAGTGCTTTCTGCACACAGAGACGTACTTATCTTCACCACCTATTTCAATTTGAGCGCCATCTTCAATTACTTTTCCTTGATCATTTATTCTTAGAACCATGGTAGCTTTCCTTCCACAGTGACAAACAGTTTTAATCTCTTTGAGATTATCGGCCCATGCCAAAAGAAATTTACTACCCTCGAAAAGATTTCCTTGAAAGTCGGTTCTAATGCCAAACGCCAGAACAGGTATTTCTAATTTATCTACAATCTTACCTAGCTGCTCCACTTGTTTCTTGGTTAAAAACTGAGCTTCATCAATAAGTAAACAATCAACAAATAAAGCCTTATGTTTAAGTGCGATTTCTTCAAAAATGTTTGTATCCTTTGTGAATATATTTGATTTTTTCTTAAGACCTATTCTTGAAGTTATTTCATCATTGCCAAATCTATTATCAAGAGACGAAGTATATAGTTGAGCATTCATACCTCTCTCAGAGTAGTTATGATTTGCTTGCAGTAGCATGGTTGATTTACCAGCATTCATAGAGGAGTAATTAAAGTAAAGCTTCGCCATAATTCAACTTTTGAATGTGGTACTATAACAGCCTTTTTTATGTCCACGGAAGCAGACAAAGTCACATCCAGAGAACAACCTGAAATTACTCATCCCGAATCTTTGAGTGTATGGGGGTTGGCATGGCCTTCAATATTAAGTAATTTACTTTTTGCTTCTGTTGGCTTAGTGGCCATTAAAGCAGTTGGATCATTAGGTGCTGAGGCAGTAGCAGCAGTAGGTACAGGCCAGAGAATCTTTTGGGTATTTCAGGCTCTTTTAATGGCCATCATGGCGGGAACAACTGCCTTAGTAGCAAGAGCAATTGGGTCGGGAGATGCACATGAGGCGGCTCAAGTTACAAGAGCTTCTATGGGGCTATGTTTACTAATTTCTTTTTTTACAGTAATTCTTCTATGGATTGGTGCTGATTATATGATTGGCCTTTTCGGCTTAGATGAAGCTTCGAGAGAACTATCCGTTACGTATACACAAATATTAGTTGGGTTTACTCCGGTATTTGCAATTTCTATGGTTCTAGGAACCGCTCAAAGAGCGGCAGGGGATGCTAAAACTCCTCTTTACATAGGCTTAGTAACAAATATTGTTAATATATTTTTGTTAATAGGACTAGTTGAAGGTCGATTTGGTTTTCCTCAGATGGGTGTTGTTGGAGCAGCTTTAGCTGGTGGACTTGCCTTTACTTTTAATTCTATCTTAGTTCTAGCTCTTTGGTTTGGTAAAAAGTTGGCTGTTCAAATAGGTAAAGCAGGATCTATGACTTACGAGAGATTGAGTAACTTAGTTACCATAAGCTACCCTGCTGGTCTTGAATCTTTTATTTTTCAATTTGGCATGTTGTCATTCTTTTGGATTGTAGCTTTATATGGAACCGATGCAGTTGCAGCATACAATATAGGTGTAAATGTTTTGATGGTTTCATTTACAGTCGGCAATGGATTTGCAATAGCAGGAGCCACTTTAACTGGGCAACATCTTGGTGCTTCTGATCCTGATAAAGCTTATGAATCTGGTTTTAAAGCAGCCGGATTGACAATGCTATCCATGGGTACTCTAGGTATAGTATTGGCAATATTCTCAAGAGAATTATCCTCTTTCTTCATATCTGACATTGATGTAATAGATAAAGCAGTGGTTTTTGTGTGGATTCTTGGAATTATGCAACCTTTTATGGCTATTGAATTTTCAATAGGAGGCGCTGTGAGGGGTGCTGGCGATACAAAATCCCCTCTAATTATCACTCTTATAGGTCTTGTACTTGTTCGTGTTCCTTTAGCCTATATTTTTTACATCTTTGGACTGTCAATAGAATGGATCTATGCCACATTAGTTGCAGACTATTTTCTAAAGGGAGTGTTGTTGGCAATAAGGTACAAATCTAGACGATGGATGAAAGTTCTAGATTTGAAGGGTTGATATAATATTGAACATGAAAATCAGATTATTACTTTTAGTATTAATCCTTATTTATAGTTGCTCAGAATCAAAACCTATAGAGCAAGCAAATAGTTCTTCGCCTGAGGATTTAGTTAATCACAGTTTAGAGTTTAAAAAAGAAATCATTGAAGTTACCGAGGGTGTACATGTGGCAGTTGGCTTCGCGTTAGCTAATGCCATAATGATTGAGGGAAAAAATTCCAATATTATTATTGATACTACTGGAACTGTAGAGACTGCAAGGGAAGTTAAAGAACTTTTTGACTCCATAAATTCAAATCCGATTGAAGCAATTATTTATACTCACAACCATGCCGATCACACATATGGAGCTACAGTTTTTGCCGAGGATTCAACTGAGATTTATGCGCATGACTCAACTGAGAAATATTTATCTAGAGTCATAGGGATATTAAGACCAATAATCTCTTCGAGAAGTAGTCGTATGTTTGGAAATGTTCTTCCAAGTGATGAAGTAGAAAATAATGGAATCGGTCCTTTTTTGGAGATAGGAAGAGATGGAAGAAAACCAGGTCTTCTTTACCCAACTAAAACATTTTCAGATCAACTCAAACTTACGATTGGTGGGATTAAAGTTGAACTGTATCATGCTCCGGGAGAAACCAATGATCAAATTTTTGTTTGGTTACCAGAAAAAAGAGCTTTATTTCCCGGAGATAACTTTTATAAAACATTCCCTAATCTTTACACTATAAGAGGTACACCTTATAGAGATTTAGTAGGGTGGGTTAATAGTATTGATATGATGCGATATTTAGAACCTGCATATCTTATTCCGAGCCACACAAGACCATTAGTAGGTGAAAAATCAATTTATGACCTCCTTACAACCTACAGAGATGCAATTCAATATGTTCATGATCAGACAATAAGGCTTATGAATAAAGGGATGGGGCCTGATGATATTGCTGAAACCCTTGCACTTCCCAAACATCTTGGAGATTCACCTTATTTAAAAGAATTCTATGGCACGCCTGAATGGTCTGCAAAAAATGTTTTTTCAGGTTATTTAGGTTGGTTTGATGGGAATCCTTCATCATTAAAACCTCTACCAAAGTTAGAGGAAGCTCAAAATATCATAGATTTAGCTGGTGGCTGGGATCTGCTCTTCTTGGAAGCGGAACAATCCTACCTTGAGGAAAAATTTCAATGGTCCTTACAACTGACTGATTATCTTTTGCGAGTTAGACCAGATGACGAAAAAACTAAGCTCTTGAGAAAATCAAATCTTACGGTTTTAGGATCAAAAGAGAGTAATCCTAACTCAAGATACTATTACTTAAGCAGTGCAAGAGAACTTGATAAAAATTACCAACTAAACGATATATCATTACCTGATTTGGAAGTAGTAAAGAAATATCCTATAGAGTCAATGATGGAAGTGCTAAAGGTAAATGTAATTCCGGAGAAATCTATTGATAAGAATATCCAGTTATTGTTTTCATTCACTGACAGCAGTAAAAGTTTTTCACTGTTTCTAAGAAGAGGAGTTCTTGAGATTCAACCTTTTATGATCCCTGGATCTTCTGTACAGGTTTTATCTAAAGAAGACGATTTAAAAGCTATATTATCTGGTTTAAAAAGCTTGCCTATTTCAATGGTGAACGGTACGTTAGAAATTGAAGGAAGCAGAGCGGATCTTCTGTCTTTTTTTAGTAGTTTGAGGAGTTAATAATGGAAAAATTTAAGGATATATCAGTAAGCATAAAACAACATTTGGCTTATGTAGAAATTAACAGACCTCCTAATAATTTTTTTGATGCTAATCTTATCCAACAGATTGCAGATGCTTATGAATCTTTAGATGAAGAAGATGAATGCAGAGTAATCCTTTTGAAATCAGAAGGAAAAAATTTCTGTGCAGGAGCAAATTTTGGTCAAGATGAAGACATGTTAGATAAATCTGTTCCTTATAAAAAGTTATATGCACAGGCAGTTAGGCTTTTCAGAACAAGAAAGCCGGTGATAGCTGTAGTTCAAGGTGCAGCAATTGGTGGTGGTTTGGGTTTGGCTCTTTCAGCTGATTTCAGAGTTGCTTGTCATGAAGCAAGGTTTGCAGCAAATTTTGCTAAATTAGGCTTTCATCCAGGATTTGGTTCATCTATTACCCTTCCTAGAGTTGTTGGCGTGCAAAAGGCCAAGGATATGCTTTTTACAGCAAGAAGAGTTACAGGAGAGGAGGCCTTTAAGATTGGCCTGGCAGATAAATTTTGCTCTAAAGAAAAAATAACAGAAGAAGCTGAGCAATTAGCTATGGAGATAGCAAGTTCTGCTCCAATGGCCGTGGAATCCATTCGATCTACGTTACGCGGTAATTTAGCTGATCAGATAGAACAAATCGTGGATTGGGAATTGAGCGAGCAAGTTAGATTACAAAAGACGGAAGATTTCAAGACAGGTATAGCAGCTTCTTTAAGTAGAGAAAGGCCTCAATTCAAGCGAAAGTAATCAAAGATTAATTTTTTTTGGATCTAGAATAGTTGGTTTAGCAGTTTTTAATAGGTTTGGATAATCTAAGGAATAGTGAAGGCCTCGACTTTCTTTCCTCTTTAAAGCGCTTTTAATGGTCAGGGTAGCTACAAGAGATATATTTCTCAGCTCAATTAAATCTGATGAAATAAAATACTTACTATAAAACTCATCAACTTCTTGACTGATATTTTTCATTGCAACGTCAGCATTTTTTAAAAGATTATTTGACCTTACTATCCCAACATAATCCCACATAAGTCGTCTTATTTCGTCCCAATTATGGCGAATAATTACACCCTCCTGAGTTTCAGTTACTTTAGAAATATCCCATTCTGGTATGGTAATTTCACAGGTTTGAAAGTTCTCTAATATATGGGTTGAAGCTTTTTTAGCAAAAACTACGCACTCAAGTAAAGAGTTACTTGCCATTCTATTTGCACCATGAAGGCCCGTACTTGAAACTTCACCAACAGCATAAAGACCTAAAACATTGGTTTGACTATTCAGATCAACTTTTACTCCACCACAAGTATAGTGAGCTGCTGGCACAACAGGAATAGGCTCTGAAGTTAAGTCAAAACCAAATTTTTTACATTGATCATAAATATTTGGGAACTCCTTTCTTATTTCATTTCCGTTTCTATGACTAATATCAAGGAATACATTATCGGCTCCAGATATCTTCATTTCCTTATCAATTGATCTAGCAACTATATCCCTTGGGGCAAGTTCAAGCCTTGAGTCATATTTTTCCATAAATCTTTCGTTTTCATTATTTATTAGGAAAGCTCCTTCACCTCTCAGCGCTTCACTTAAAAGAAAAGATTTAGCTTCGGGATGATACAAACATGTAGGATGAAATTGGTTAAACTCTAGATTTTCTACTTTACAGCCAGCCCTCCATGCGAGACCGATACCATCACCCGAGGAGCCGTCTGGATTACTGGTATAAAGGTAGATTTTACTTGCTCCTCCAGTAGCAATTATTGTAGAGCCTGAACTGAAGGTTTTTACTTCGTTGGTATTTATGTCTAGGACATAAGCTCCAACACAACGACCTTTGGCAGTAACTAAGTCGACACATATATGATTTTCTAAAACCTTTATATTTGATATTGATCGTACAATTTCAGCAAGAGAACTGGAGACTTCTTTACCTGTAGCATCTTCGGAATGTACGACCCGTCTTTTAGAATGACCTCCTTCTTGTGTAAGATGATAATTATTTGAAGATTTATCTCTTGTAAAGCTAGTGCCAATATCGCTTAACCAATCTATAGCTTCTTTACCTTTAGATACACATTCTCTTACAGCTTCAACATTACAAAGTCCGTCACCTGCTATTAAGGTATCTCTTAAGTGATCCTCGGTACTGTCTTTTTCATCGATGACAGCAGCAATCCCTCCTTGTGCATACCAGGTAGAACTATCCACAAGAGTGTTCTTTGAAATTAAGGTTATATCAAATTCTTTAGACAACTCAATTGCAGAAGTCATCCCAGCAGCCCCACTACCGATAATCAAGATATCTGTTTTAATCAATTGTCTTAAAAATTAAAGAATAATCAGCTGCTGATATATTTTTTGTTAAGTCACCAGAAGAGATGTAATCAATATTGAGGGATTTCAATTTATGAATTCTCTCTAAAGTAATATTTCCAGAGACCTCCAGTTTAATTTTATTTTTAGCAATCTCAGTTGCTATTTTTAGGTCATCGTCTTCAAAATTATCCAACATCGCTATGTCTGCTCCAGAAGTTATTGCCTCTTTGAGTTGTTCTAAATTTTCTACCTCAACTTCAATAAATTTGATTTTGCTTTCTTTAAGAGATTTCACAGCCTGATCAATAGAGCCTGCTGATTCAATGTGATTTTCTTTTACTAATGCTGCATCAAATAAGCCCATTCTGTGGTTTTCACCTCCACCAATTTTGACAGAATATTTTTGTTCGTACCTAAGACCTGGAAGTGTTTTTCTTGTATCTAGCAATATAGTATTGGATCCACTAAGTTCATTGACATACACATACGTTTTATAAGCTATTCCAGACATCATCTGCAGGAAATTGAGGCCTGTCCTTTCAGAAGCCACTAGACACCTGGCGTTTCCATTTAGCGTGGCTACTTCTGTATCTTTTGACATCAGATCTCCTTCCTTATGATTCCATATTACGGATACTTTTGGATCTAGTTGTACAAAAGACTCTTCAAACCAAGCTTTTCCGCAAAGTATTGTTTCTTCTCTACAAATTAAGGATGCATTGATGGATAGATTCGAATCAATTAATTCACCAGTAATATCTCCAAGTCCAATATCTTCTTCTAGAGCGATATTTACCGATTTAGTAATTTTTTTAATATCAGGAATTAGATCTTTATGCATTAAATTGAATCATCTTATCAAGCGGCTCTTTAGCTGATTTGATAAGGCTTTCGTCTAATTGGATTTCATTATTTAATTCCAAAACGCATTTATCAAGGTTGTATAAGGAATTTAGTCCCATCCAAGGACAGTGTGCACAGCTTTTGCATGACGAACCAACGCCACCTGTAGGGGCTTCAAAAAATTCTTTATTCGGGGAAAATTGACTCATTTTATAAAATATAGATTTATCCGTGGCAACAATAAACTTATCAAAATCTAGTTCCTTAGATGCTTTAATGAGATGAGACGTTGAACCTACCGCATCTGCCATTTCAATTACCTCGGGAGGTGATTCTGGATGAACTAATACTCCTGCATCAGGATGCAGTGCTTTTAAATCTTTAATACCATTAGACTTGAATTCTTCATGTACAACGCAAGCGCTATCCCAAAGAATCATGTCGGCACCTGTTTCCTTTTGCAAGTAACTACCGAGATATTTATCTGGAGCCCATAAAATCTTTTTGCCTTCAAAGTGTAAATCTTCAATTATTTCTTTTGCAATGCTTGAGGTTACCACCCAATCTGACATAGCCTTAACTTCGGCAGAAGTATTTGCATAAACTACCAGTTCCCTTTCAGGATGTTTATTTTTAAGTTCTTTTAATTCATCTGCAGGACATCCTAAATCCAGTGAACATGTTGATTCTAGTGTGGGTACAAAAATACTTTTTTCTGGACTTAGTATTTTAGCCGTTTCAGCCATGAATTTTACTCCACAAACTATTAAATTTTCTGACTTGCAGCGGTTTCCAAACTTGGCCATTTCTAATGAATCTCCTACAAATCCGCCAGTTTTTTCCGTAATTTCTTGAATTAATGGATCTACATAATAATGAGAAACAACAGTAGCCTTATTTTTTTTGAGGTTGTGTGTAATTGATTCGAATAAATCATCTTTATTAGCAGGACCCTCAACTTTATTTAATGAGTCCCTGTGACGGTCAATTAAGCTCTGGTTAAGAAATCTTGATGAAGCTTCCATGTTCAATGCTGATTGTATCAAAAACATTATTCATCCTTAACATCTGTAAAGATCTTTTTGTTACAATGCCTTCGCTGCGATTAAATCAAGGATAGTTGGCAGAGTCTGGTTGAATGCACCGGTCTTGAAAACCGGCAAGGGGTCAAACCCTTCGGGGGTTCGAATCCCTCACTATCCGCCATCAGCGCCCGTAAATATATATATGGATAAAATACATCACTTAGCTATTCAAGTAGAAGACATCGGCAAATCGGTGGATTGGTATAAAAAGAATTTTGATATTCAAGTTTCTTATCAAGACGAAACTTGGGCAATGATCAATTTTGAAAATACCAGTCTTGCATTGGTCATACCAGAGCAACATCCTTTTCATTTTGCCATTGAATCTGATGATGCATCCTCTTACGGAGAATTAACAAAGCATCGAGATGGTACCGCCTCAGTTTATATAAAAGATCCAGATGGTAATAATTTGGAAATGATTCAAGTATCCAAAAAATAGCTTTTTGAATCAAAAACTTCACATGCCGGTGAAAGACTCTGATACCTCTAGAATCATAGAAATGGCTTGGGAAGATAGAACTCCTTTTGATGCTATTAAAGAAAGTTATGGTCTATCTGAAAAAGAAGTAAAAAGCTTGATGAAGAGCGAACTTAAGCTTTCTTCTTATAAGTTATGGCGCAAAAGAGTTTATGGGCGCAAGACAAAGCATATCTCCAAGAGAGGTTATGCCTTTGGTAGGCACAAGTCTCCAAACAAAAGGTAGGGGTTAACTAAAATCTTTGAGCATCTTTCTAAGTTCAAGTTGATGTGCTTCTTCTTGACCTATTAAGCCCCTTGTATACTCCTCTAGATATACCGACTCACCTTCAACAATCTCAAGCAAATTTTTATAGAGATTCAATGCATGAATTTCATGAGCCAAACTTTCTTCAAGAATATCTTTTATTGAGTGTTTATGAGTTTCTTCTATTTTTGCAATTTTTTGACTAGGGTGGCCGTCTAGACCGGTTAGCAATTCACCTGCCTGCTGAGCATGCATTAAAGATTCGTTAGCCTGTTCTTTAAGAAATTCAACGATAGGGAGTCTGTAAGGTCCAGTAACCATCAAAGAATAATGTGTATACCTAACTACGCCAGCTAGTTCATATTCCATTATTTCATTGAGTATTTCATTTATTTTATTCATATTCATTTAGTTAATTTAACACCTGTAAGACTAAAAAAACTTGTTGGAAATGTAATTAATAATAATAATCACTCTTATTTATAAAATTAACGACACTTATGTCTATTTTTTGAATATAATTTTTTTATGCATATTTACGATAAGTGTCTAAATCTTTTTTTAGCTGGCGCTCAATCTAAAGCTACACTCGATGAGTCAATAAAATCGCTTGGAATACCCGATCTTTATGTCTATGACCAAAGATATACTGTTTTATGGCTTCTTACAGAAATGGCATGCAGAAAAAATGGTTTTTTTATTAGTCGAGACTTAAAGGATGAAACCAACTTGAGCGATAAATCAGTTGAGAGATTTATAAACTTTTTAGTTAAAAAGGGCTTTTATACCGTCAAACAGGGTAGAGATAAGCGAGTAAAACTTTATTTTCCAACACCTGATTTACACACTCACATAATGAAAACATGGTCAATGAGGACAGCACAATGGAAAGCGTTATCCGAGTTTGGTGTTGATCATCTCAAAGAGGGTAGTGAGTATTTTAAAGGTTTAAAAAAATACCCTTTTCCAGAAGGAAAAGAAAGCTTTTAGATTTAGCTTGGATTGTTTGACTCCTATTGTAATTAGGTTAATCTATCTTTCATAACATTAATATTGGGGAGAATATCATGTTAAAAAAAATCATCATTGGAGCCATTGCTCTTAGTCTTTTCCTTCCAGTTATAGCTGAAGATGTTGAAGAGATTGTTGTTACGGCTTTAAAAAGAAGTTCTACTGTAGTGGATACACCTGCAGCAATTACCGCAATAAGTTCAACTGAAATTGAAGATAAAGGCATTACCAATATGCATGATCTAAAGCATTTAGTTCCGAGTATGAATTTTACTAATGTCCTAGGTGCTCAAAACATCACGATTAGAGGAATTGGACAATTTAATGGAAATCCAGGTGTCTCGGTCAGTACAGATGGTATTTTCCAGTCCAGAGCACATTCATCTCAGCTGGGTGAAATGGATCTTGAAAGAGTAGAGGTACTTAGAGGTCCACAAGGTACCCTTTATGGAAGAAACTCTATTGGGGGAGTTGTTAATCTAATCACTAAAAATCCTTCTCAAGAAACGGATGGTTATGTGAAATTAGGTTATGGTGAATATGATACTACGATGGCTGAGGCAGCATTCGGTGGTGGAATCTCCGATAACACAAGTTTTAGATTTGTAGTTCACGGAACAGAACAGGGAGAAGGTTATTATGATTGCCTCAATCTTGGATGTGGAGAGCAAGGTTACACTGACAAACAAGCATTTAGATTAAAAATACAATCGGACATTAGCGATACAGTTTCTGCAAATCTAATGGTAGCTTCAGTTGAGACAGAAGGAACGCCGGATCCTTATGGATGGCTGACAGACAACAGAGAGTTGGCTGCTGTTTTTGGTTTTCCTCAAGTTGCAACTGAAACGATAACTTTAAAACCCCATGAAATCTATCAAACCCCGACTTCACAATCTGTAAATGGCACAAACATGACAGACAGAGAATATGACGTTTCATCTTTAACATTGAAAATTGAAACTGCTATCGGAACATTAACTTCCATTACAGCAAGTCAGGAGTTTTATGACCAATTCAATCTAGACAGAGATGGTACAGCAGGTGTTTATTTAGACACATTTGATGTATCAGAGACTGAAACATTTACTCAAGAATTCAACCTAAATGTTGAAAGAGACACAATGAGCCTTGTATTTGGTCTTTTTTATATGGATGACGAAACTTCCAGACATACTCACTTCGATAATCCACAGCCAATATTAGGTTTGCCTGCTCCTAGTATGTTGGACTTTAAACATGACAAAATGAATACTGAGTCTGAGGCATACTTCGCAGACGGGACTTTTGATCTAAGCGATACAACTAGGTTGAGTTTGGGAATAAGAAGAACAACAGATGAGTTTACTAGTAAACAGGATAATTTTATCTCAATACTAATACCCATGCCTGTAATTGCAGCTCAAACTTGTGATCGAGAAGTAGTTACAGAATATTCCTCTACAACATCCAGAGCAGTCATACAGCATGACTTAACAGCGGATAGCAACATTTATGCGTCTTTGAGTGAAGGTTTCAAGGCTGGTGGTTATGCAACGTATGAATGCACAGAACCATATGATCCCGAAGAAGTTACTTCTTTAGAATTTGGGTTCAAGGGTTCATTAGGTGAGAATACTAGCTTAAATGCATCTCTATTCAGATATGATTACACCGATTTCCAAGTTTTACAGGTTGTTGGTATACAAACGGTAACAAGAAATGCGGGTGATGCTACGGTCAACGGACTAGAATTAGAAGCTTTAACAAATGTTAGTGATTCTTTGACCCTAAACTATGGCGTTACTCTCTTAGATGCCACTTACGGTGATTTTCTCAATACAAATGGTTTAGAACCACAATTAGGTGAGCAACAATTAGAAGGCAATTATTTATCCAATGCGCCTAAAGTCTCTGTTAACTTTGGACTTAACTATACAAACATTCTCTCATCAGGATCTTCTCTGACATATCGAGCAAACGCTGCTTATAAATCAAAGATTTATTTCTCAGAGTTCAATGAGTATTCACAGGATGCTTACACCATTGTAGATTTAAATCTAATTTGGGAAAGTGCAGACGAAACATTTAGATCTAGATTTTTCATTAAAAATGCAACTGATGAGGAATATATCTCCGGTTATTTATCTTCAGCTACCGGCGGTGGTAGATTTGGTCAATGGGGCTATCCCAGAACTGCAGGAATTGAAATACAAAGAAATTTTTAGGCACCATAGTTCATTTCTAAGGTGACTAGGTTTTCTCGATACATATTTGTTGAATTACTAGTCTCCTGTTCTTTTGAGCAGGAGACATACGCAAATTTACCATAGAACTTTACGATGTCATTCATGTATACATTAAACTCAAAATGATTCATTTTCGGAAAGTCATATGGAAGATTGCCAGAAACCAAAATAAAGGAGGGAGAATAAATGGAAACTCAAGGAAGATTTGATGAAAAATTCAAGTCAATTGTTGATTGTTATGAAAATCAATTTGAACTTGGATTAGACATAGGCTCATCGTTAGCAATTACTTATGAAGGTGAGATGGTTGTAGATATATGGGCAGGTACTAGAGATAGAGCTCAGTCTCTTCCATGGGAAGAAAATACTATTGTTAATGTTTTTTCTAGTACAAAAAATGCTACTTCATTAGCGGCTTATGTTCTAGCAGATAGAGGGCAATTAGATTTCTTTGCTCCAGTTGCTGAATATTGGCCCGAATTTGCACAAAAAGGAAAAGAAAATATTCTTGTGAGTCATATCATGAGTCACTCTTCGGGATTACCAGGATGGGACGTGCCTGTAGCAGGAGAAGATCTATATGACCCTGATAAAGTAGCAGCTTTATTTGAAACTCAAGAACCTTGGTGGGAACCTGGAACGGCTCTTGGATATCATGCTATATCTGTCGGTAATTTAATGGGTGAAATAATTAAGAGAATTTCTGGAAAAACTGTTGGCAACTTCTTCAGAGACGAAATAGCCAAACCTTTAGATATTGATTTCCATATTGGACTAGAAGACAAACATCACTCAAGAGTTGCAGAAATTCATCAAGCAGTTGAAGCAAATCCAGAAGATTTATTTGAATTAGAAGAAGGTTCGGTGATGCATAAAGTAATGACCAATGGAATTATTACTGCTCCCGATGCCAACACTACAGAATGGCGCAGGGCCGAAATTCCAGCAGCAGGAGGACATGGTAATGGTCGATCTATTGCAGAATCAATGGCATTGATAGCTAACAAAGGGACTTATAAAGAAAAAAGAATTTTTTCTGAAGATTTAATTAGGCACGCCTTAGAAGAGCAGATACGAGGTAATGATCTTGTGTTGGTAGAACCGCTTAGATGGGGTATCGGTTTCGGTCTACCCATAGATAATGTCAGTTGGATGGGATATCTTGAAGAAGGAGCCTGTTTTTGGGCAGGATGGGGAGGATCGATGTCTATTGCCGACACGAATAAAAGAGTTTCTTTTGGCTATGCCCCATGTTTAATGGAAGAAGGTGCCATAGGGGCTGAGAGAAGTCAGAATTTAGTGCGCGAATTGAGTAATTTAATTTCAGATCTATGAAGTTGAGAAACATATTCTTATTAGCTTTATCTTTTTCGTTTATAGGATGTGGTTTTGGAAACCAAGATATTTCTACCATAGTTAAAATAGAGAATGGTTCTATCAAGGGAGTTCAAGAAGGAGATTTAAAAAAATACCTAGGCATTCCTTATGCAGAGCCTCCAGTAGGTAATCTCAGATGGGCTTCTGCTAGACCTGCTCTTAATTGGGAAGGTATTAAATCTGCAGAATCAAATTCTAAGATTTGTTTTCAACCAAAACAAATAGCTGATTTTTATGATCGAGTACCTGACATTAATAACATGAGTGAAGACTGCTTAACTTTGAATGTTTGGACTAGAGCAAAAATCACTGATGAAAAACTTCCTGTTATGGTTTGGTTTCATGGAGGAGCATTGGTATGGGGAAGCGGAAGTGAATATCCGGGTGACATACTCACAGAACATGGAGTAATTTTAGTAACAGTAAATTACCGTTTAGGTCCATTCGGATTTTTTTCTCATCCGGAATTATCAGCCAAGACAGGTTCTTCTGGAAATCAGGGTTTCAGTGATCAAATCCAATCACTTAAGTGGGTTAAAGAAAATATTAGTCAGTTTGGCGGTGATCCCAATAATATAACTATTTTTGGTGAATCTGCTGGTTCATGGAGTGTTAATGTTCTTCAGGCAAGTCCTTTAGCAAAAGGGCTATTTCACAAAGCCATAGGTCAAAGTGGTGCTAGATTAATTCCTTTAACTCACTTAAATAAAAGAACAACATATTCTAAAAGTGCTGAAGAACTAGGCTTAGATTGGTCCAAAGTTATGGCAGGAAAAAATACTCCCTCATTGAAGGAGTTAAAAAAGATTCCTCCAATGACAATTATCAGCAATTTAGAGAAAGACCCTCTTTATACAACTCAGTTTGATTCATTAACAGTAATTGATGGAACCATTATCCCTGAAGATATATCAAAAATTTTTGAAAGAGGCGAGCAAGCTGATGTTCCTATCTTGATAGGTAGTACAGCTGATGAGGCAACACCATTTGATCCTAAAATGCTAAGCCCTCAATTAGCATCAATGTCTTACAAAAGACTCACTCATTTAGCAATTGATGATATGTTGCCGGAAGTAGACAGCAATATTTATGATCTTTATCCTATCGATACGGAGGAGATAGCAAAAAAATCGTGGGTAGAATTTTCAACTGATGCAATGTTTACTGCTCAAATGCAAAAATGGGGCAGTTTGATGTCAAGTGTTGAAAGTCCTGCATACCTATACTTATGGAACTGGTATCCCTCAATTAATGGTTCTAAAGATTTTAAAGCTTTTCATGCAGCTGAGGTGCCATATATATTCGGTAATTTTGATGTTTTCGATATAGATGTTTCCGTCAAAGATCTTAATTTCTCTAAAATTATGATGGAGATTTGGACAAGTTTTGCCAAAGATGGCAAACCCTCTTTAGTTAAAGAAGAATGGCCTATTTTTGATCCAGATAGTCAAAGATATGTTTTATTGGATGAGAATATTGAAATAAAGGATAGCTTTAGAACTCGAAAAGTTCGATTAATAAATGAGGCTTATGATAAAGTTAGAAATAATTTTGAGGACTAGGCAAAATGTCTCAAATAAAGGAATTTAGTCAAGAATATATTAATAAAAACTCTCAAGAGAAGGATATGCTTTTCAAGTCTTTCCTTGACTCTCAAGAACCTTATACCTCAATTTTTAAAAATAACCCTTGGTTAGCGCCTCCAAATTTCAAAGAACCACTTTCAAAGAAAAAAGATCATTACTGGAATACAACTGTAGGTAGAAAACATCCTTATTGGAAAACGAAAAAACTTCCAACTCCTACAAAAGATATAAAACAAATCAGAAATGATTTTAAAAAATGGGGATATGCGTTAATTGAGGAAGGTATGTCAAAAGATCAATGTTCCTTATTTATAGAGAGACTCTTAGATCAAGCAGAGGGAGAAAAATTAGCTGGTGTAAATAGCATCACACCATCGGGGCAGTATGTTCATACTTTAATCAATAAGGGCAAAATTTTTAGAGGTTGTATTGAACAGGATCCTTCATGTGTCCAAGCAGGATTATTGATAGAGAGCTTTTTAAATGAAACTTTAGGAAAAGGATGGATTTGCCATAGTTTCTTAGCCAATGGTGCAGAGAAAGGATACTATCCTCAAGTTCTTCATTTAGATCAAAGTCCTCTTTCGCCTTGGATAACTGAAGAGGCGCCTGCATTAGTAAATACACTTTACATACCTCAAGATGTAAATGAGGTTAATGGCGGTACTTTAATAATTCCGGGTAGTCATAAAAATATAATCCAAGCAGGTAGTAATGGTGAGGTTGGAAAATTACCTCCTGCAATAAACCTTGAAGCAAAAGCAGGAACTGTGATGCTTTTCGATGGAAGGCTTCTTCATGGAACTGGAGTCAACCATACAGATGAGATTAGATTCGTCGCAGCCATGTCTAATGTTAAGTCTTGGATGAGATCTCAAGAGAATTGGATAATTTCTGTTGATCCAAAGATTATTAAAAACGCTAGTCCTAAGCTCTTACACAGAATGGGAATGCAAGCTGCAACATATGGTGGAACAATAGAAGGTTTTGGAATGGGTGCATCAGGAAAAGTAGATGAAATACACGGTAGCACAAAATATTTTAGAAAAGCATTTGATTCAGGAAATTACATAAGAGTGGGCGAATTATCTCCTAAATCTTCCAATAAAGACCTTCAAAAAAACTACACCCTAAAAGGTGCTATCAAAAAAGTTAAACAGAAAGCCAAATCCAAAGCCAAATCCAAAGCTTCTATATAAAGTTTAGATGTTCTAGTTCTGAAAGAACATCATCAACACTAATTTTACTAATATTTGAATCTGGTGAAACAAAATGATTCTGATTATTTCCGTATGTTCTTATTAGACGAGTATCTGTAGGTCCATAAAGGGTCAATGAAGGAGTACCAACCATAGCAGAAAGATGTGCAAGGCCAGTATCTGAGCATAAAGTAAATTCAGAATTATCAATGAGAAAGGCAACTTCATCCAAGGGTAACACTTCTAAGGCATGAGCTTTTTTTGAAACAGAACAAATTTCTGAAGCTCGATTTAACTCTGATTGGTTACCGGAAGGAAACAGCAAGTTTAAATCTCTTTGTTCTAAACTTCTTAAGAGTTCTTTCCAACTTTCAATTGGCCACTGTTTTGTAATCCAACTCGCATTTTGAACACAGACAGCATACTTGTCGAAGTTAAATTGTTTGGGTTTTTTGAAATTTTTCTTCGAGATTCCATAATCCCTATTTGAAATATTTGTTTTATATCCCAACGCAGAAGCTAGTAGCTGTTTTTGTCTTTCCACTGCATGCATATCTTTAGGAACTCTAATTTTATTTTTGTAAGCAAAATGTGCAGGATATTCCCTGACACTTTTGGCATCTAAGCCAACAACTGAGGACTTGCACATAAAGGAAAGAAAAGCACTTTTAATATTATTTTGCATGTCAATAATCACATCATATTCAGTACTATCTATTCGATTAATTACCTTTTTCATCTCATCTCTAGATTTAGATGAAAATAAATTTAATTTCCACTCTCGATGATTAGTTTCTATAGTGTTTTTTACATTTGGATGCCATTTAGGAACTGAACTAAAGCTTTTATCTACTACCCAGTCAAAAGTGATGTTATTAATATGATCTTTAGCTTCAGTAAGTGCAGGGAGGGCGTGTATTAAATCGCCCATAGATGTCAGTTTAATTATTAAAACTTTCAGCTGGAACTTCCCGATATAAGTTTTTTAAATGAAGAACTCAATTTATGTCTGATCTTATGAGCATTTAAAGACTTTGGATATATATAGTTGAGTTGTATAGAAAGCCTTTTTCCTTCAAAAGGCTTGAAGCCGTGCCAGCAGTTATCAGTTACTTTAAAGGCTACGAGATTTCCATATTCTGAAGAGATCTCTTGAATATAATTATCTAAATTATTGTTTTCCTTCAATAATCTAAGGTTTCCAATTGTATTGTCCCAGTTTATATTTAGATATAGTAGTACAGTTACAATTTTGCTTCGTGAGTCAGTATGAACTTTTCCATCTTTTATTCTGGAAAAACCCCTCAAAGTGGTTACAACTTCAGCATCTTTGAGATTGATCTCCAGTTTATCTTCAAGAATAGCTTTAAATTTATCACCCTCTAATTCTTGCACAAGTTTCTTAATATTGCCTTCTTCGAGATTATCTGATGGAAAACTTCCTCCAGATTCTATATTTGGGAAATCATTCACTAAATCCAAGGGATCAAAGTCAATAGAGAGGACATTTTTTACATGAAAAAAGGGGAAAAATTTTTTATCAACCTTGGCAAGGTTTAATTGACTTTTATCTAGAAGCTTCATTTTCTTTTTCTTTGATGAGAATTTTATTCAAAAAAGAAACAAAGGTTGAAGGTTCTTGTCCTCCTTGAATTATATATTTATCATTTATGAAGTAAGTTGGAACAGCACCAATACTTTTTTCAATAAAATTCATTTCCTCATCAGCTGTTTCTTGACCTCCTTCTTTCGATTCTAAGAATTTTGTTGTTTTTTCTTTGTTCATTCCTAAATTACTCGCTATTTCTGAAAGAATATCGATGGATCCTATATCCTTACCCTCAGTAAAATAAGCCTCAAAAAGAGCCTCGGATAATTCACTTTGCAGATCAAATTCTCTAGCTTTCCATAGTAATCTATGAGCTCGAAAGGTATTAGGTATGCGTTCAGATTTTGAAAAGTTAAATTCAAAACCTAATCCTTTTCCCAGTTCCTCAATTTGCTTATAAGGCGAAAAATTGCCCGTTTGATCACCAAATTTTTGTTTCATATAGAGCTTTTTATCATAACCATTTTCTGGAATTTCAGGATGAAGTTCATAGGGTTTCCAGTTAATTTCAAATTCTATTTCCTTTTGAAGCTCTGCCATTGCCTTTTGTAAATTTTTAAAACCAATGACACACCAAGGACAAACAACATCGGATACTATGTCTATTTTTAATTTATGCATATACTTAATTATAAGATATAAATATTAGCGAGGGATTTAATTATGGAAAGTATCTGTGTTTTTGCAGGTTCAGCATCTGGATCAAAAAGCTCGTATTCTGAAAGTGCACAATTACTAGGTGCTGAGATTGCTAGAAGAAATTTCTCTATGATATATGGTGGCGGTAGCAATGGATTAATGGGGGTAGTAGCAAATTCTGCTTTAAGTGGCGGTGCTTCAGTGACTGGAATAATAACTGAGAAATTGGATGAAGTTGAGGTTGGCCATAAAGGCTTAACAAGATTAGAAGTAGTCTCAACGATGCATGAAAGAAAATCAAGAATGGCAGAATTATCAGATGCAGTCATCTCTTTACCTGGTGGTGTAGGAACTTGGGAGGAATTTTTTGAAGCATTAGCATGGAATCAACTTGGAATTTACTCTAAACCAATAGCTCTTTTTAACGTAGATGACTACTACTCTGAGCTATATGAATTTACTAAATATTCTGTAAAAGAGGGTTTTTTGCCTAAGTCAACTTTTGAAGAATTCTTTCTTTCGGACTCTCTTGATAACATTTTTGACTTTATTCTGTCTTTTAGAAAAAGAGATACTAAAGATTGGTTTAATAGACTCGATAGAAAATAACTTACTAAAATAGTTGCATAAAAATTTCATTTTGATAAATTTCAGTTAGGACATATTTCGGAAAGAATTGGACCTCGAGACCCAAATCAGGAAGAAAATGGACAGAAGAAGAAGGGTGAAATAGTTAATTTATTAACATATGCGAGTCAAAAAGGGTATTGACCGCACAGTGAGAAACCCGCACTGAACCCTTCAACTTCGACTAAACTCAAAACTTTTAAGTTTACTGTAAACTGTTTTACCTCCGTCGAACTCTGTTTCATAGACATCTATTGAATTAACACTAGACTTAATTGAAAGTTCAGAAAATTCTTCAAGAGAATATTCAGGTCTGTTTTTATCCTTAAATCTCCCTAAAGTGAGATGAGGCCTAAAGTTTTTAAGAGATGACCCAAAACCTATTATAGTAACTACTTCATCAATTCTCTCAAAAAGTTTTTGTAGTTGAGGAGTAGGTTTAAACATGGATACTAATAACTGGCCTTCTTCATTTGGAAAAAAATTAACAGAGATGATTTCAATTTCTAAATGACTTATGAGCTTAACTTCAGATATGCCTTTATACATTTCATCCATTTGCTCAGGCTCCATAGGCCCAACAAAATTTATTGTTAGGTGATGGTCATTATTTTTCTGCCAAGCTATATCTGCATCTTCGAATAAATCCTTTTTGAGATTTTTTTTTAAATCAATGATCTTGTCATTTAGATCTTTTTCAGGAGTAAGTGCTAAAAATATTCTTGTCATTCTTTCAATAAATAATAATAAATAGATTCCACTTATCAAGCATTTTGTAAATGACTTGAGTTAGAATAATTACAGGAGGAGAAGTGCAAAAGAGTCAAAGAGTTTTAACGGGTATTACTACAAGCGGTATACCTCATTTAGGCAATCTCATTGGTGCTATTTTGCCAGCTATACAAGCAAGCAACTCAGACAAAAATAAATCTTTTCTTTTTCTAGCTGATTATCATTCTCTAATCAAGAATACCGATCCCGCTCTCACACATTCTTCTAGTTTTGAAATTGCTGCTTGTTGGCTAGCCTGTGGCCTTAATCCAAAGGAAGTTGTCTTTTATAGACAATCCGATGTTGGACATATATTTGAGTTAGCTTGGATATTGGGATGTATGACATCAAAAGGACTATTGAATAGGGCTCATGCCTATAAGGCAGCAATTTCTGATAATGAAACTTCTAACTTAAATGATATAGAAGAAGTAGACCGAATTCAAGCTTGGAGTCCTCAAACCAATGTCATTCCACATAATACTCATGTCGATGGTGATTTTATTGTGACATCTTATTATGCTGATGGTGTATCGGTTGTTGATGTCAGTAATCCATCTAATATGGTTGAGGTAGGTTATTATGATACTTCTGAAGATTATTCCGGTGGTGGTTTTAATGGCGCATGGGGTGCCTATCCTTGGTTGCCTTCAGGGAATATTTTAGTAACTGATATAGAAACTGGTTTGTATGTTTTGGAACCAAAATATACAAATGCTAGTTTTGTTGAAGGTGTTGTTACAGATTCTTATACAGGCCTTCCTATAAGTAATGCTCAAGTTCAGATATTAGGAACAAGTACTGTTGTTTATACTGATTTGGGAGGCTATTTTGAGTCAGGAGCAGCTGTTGACGGAACTTATGAATTAT
>ENA-OSEY01000633-OSEY01000633.1-marine-metagenome-genome-assembly--contig:-NODE-633-length-25102-cov-4.158521_pt1 | contig 25102 bp, 29 predicted proteins | sample MGYA00248465_ERZ534230 | MGnify/ENA primary metagenome ERZ534230 (study PRJEB26409, sample SAMN06344110) | marine metagenome | isolation source: Sea water from surface | place: Atlantic Ocean:Southern...
AGCGATTATCCAAAGTGGTTAAGTAAATAATCTTTTATTAAGTAGAACTTTACCAATAAATAGAATGATTTGAGATCCACCTCTACTTAATTACGGTACAAGCTATGACAGGACTTGCATGTTTTCCCTAGGGAAATAAGCACATCTTTCAGGCCGCCCTGGTCAATTAACGAACCACTGGCGTCAATTGCAACTGTTTCAAGCGTGAAAGCTTTATCAACAAAATCTTCATAATTACTCCAAATTTCCGGTTTCGCTTCTGCGTGAGGATCGATAGCCTCTATCTCAAAAAGTACCGGTGCCTTGGCAGCTAAATTTGCAATATTCTGAATTGCCAATTTTGCAATGTCCAAGTCAAAATCCGTCTTACCTTTTAACATAGAACCCAATAAGCGCATATTATCGGAAATTTCACTCATCGCCTGAGTACGTGCCTTCACTGCATCACTTTCAACACTTGCAAAAGAGTACATAGCCGTGCCACACATGGAGAGGCCAGCTATAATCAAATACTTCCATTGCATTAGACACCTCGCAATTATTACTAGTTATCTAAAGATCCATAGCAAGCTATAAACCTTTAATATCTAAATTGTAGGCGAAGTCTCTTTTGAGGCAAGAATTTATAATATCTCGAAAGGCACGATTAAAAGTGGATGAGAAATGCATTCAAAAACAGATAATTAAGTTATGTCATAACTACTCGAAACAAACTGGATCAGAATTTAAAAACTATTACGACCCTGATTTTCTAAAATGGCTCGAAAAAATAAACCCCACTGAACCAGACAAAAATAAGAGAATTTATACATATATTGAAACAAACAAGTTCGCTCAAGCTATTATGGATGCATATATGAGTGCTATGAATCAAGTTTCAAAGAAACTAAATGATCAAATTGAAAGAAAATACAGCAAAGACGAAGTAATTGAAATTGTTTTTGAAGCATTCAATGAGGCAAAAGTAATTGGTGAGCGTCAAGTAAAAAATATTGATAGATGATTGTAAAATATTAGTCCTCCAGCAGGTCCTCACCAGCGCAGTACAGCCAAGATAAATTTAATAATTGGTGATATTTTAAAGGAAACTAAAAAAATATCTGGTACCCACGGCCAGACTCGAACTGGCACGGCCTATTAAGCCCAGAGATTTTAAGTCTCTTGTGTCTACCATTCCACCACGTGGGCATCCAGATACTCGGTCGTTATTGTTGATTTTAATGGTACAATCAAGTCTAAAGTTTTGGATTTGAACAATTTTAAATTGAGAAAAAAATAGGTAATAATAAATATATTAACGTTTGTTTTTTTAGAGAAAGGATTAATGATGGCAATCGCCAGAGTATCTTCTTTTGACTTCACTACACCGGAAAGCATGCGAAACGCACTTCAAAGATACAGGGAAGAAAGAGAAAAAATATTTCCACATCTTGAGCTAAGTATGTGCGTGAACACTGGGCCATCCTCGTTTGTAGATATTGCGGTGTATCCTAATCAAAAAATGGCAGATAGTAATAAAGAGGCTCGCCAAAAATTTCATGACGATGTTTTCGGTGCATCACTTAAAGATGAGTTTTTTTATGAGGGCGATATTGACTATTTTTATCAATCTGAGCATTTCAAAAAACTTAGTTTCTAAAATTACGCCTTTATAGTTAATTTTCGGGAACTTTCATTCAGCATAAGCATAGCTTATGCAGAATGAAACTTCTTAATGGCTTAAGCTGCCTTATTTTCAAAACGACCACACCAGTCTTCAACTGTTACTACGGGCCAAACAGCTTTATTATCATCTTTTAGAACGATTGGAGGATTTACCCTACAAGATCCACTAGATTGGTTTTGGTTTTCGTAAAAATTACACTTTTCACAAGCTTGCATAAACATCATCCTATAAAAAAATTGACCCTGGCTTGCATTATGCTGGCTTGGGTCGTCCTAAGATATATATTTCTTGGCACCTATGTGTCAAGTTTTTTGTTTATTATCAATTACTTGAGTATTTTTGTCGGAAAAGTAGTTATGAAGTTTATTATTTATTTTCAAGGCTTTTGCGCTCTAAAAGATATAATCCTCTCCCAACCGCTAGTAAGAGAGCACCAGCACCAATGAACGCCCAAACCGCAATAAATAACTTTGGACGAAATGGTAAGCTATTCATCGAATCTAAAATTAGACCAACAAACAAACAAAATCCATAGAAGGTACTGAACCAGCCAAGGATATTAACAAAGAGATAAGTAAATGCACCCATAGTGATTGCTCCCTTTATCAACCTATATCTAATATAAGTTAGTACTGTCCTTATTTTAAAATATACATTTACGAAGTCTTTAAAGTTATATGGCAGGAAACTTGGACTTCTTTAGCTGTCTGGTTCTAACAAAAAAATGGAAACCTGAATCGCTTATTGTAGTGTGCAAGAGCCATTACAAAAACTCAAATAAAATAATCAAAAGATCAGAAGTTTGTAACATTAAATAGAGGGCAAATCCTACCATACTAATGTAAGCTATGGAAATTTATACAGAAAGGTTATGAAGAAATACAATTTTCCGTTTTAAACCACCATCGGACGCTGAAATAATAGATGGCATCAAAAGTAGCCCAGTCAGAATAGTAGAAATTGATAGGAAAAAAGTTAATAAATGCAACAAAATTTGTAACTACCAAAATAGGCGAGGCAACCAAAACTACTATGAATATATAAAAATAAAAAAACGGAAATGTTTTACGAATAAGGAGCTGAGCTGTAGCGACCTCTAAAAACTTGAAAGCTTATGTCCCAAACCCAACTGAAAATAAAAGCATTCCTCCGAAGAGGAATGCTACCAATAAAAGTGAAATAAACTCCGTAAAAATTTTACCCCTTTATAAAGATACTCACAAAAGCCAATATCATCGAACTGAAAAATAAAGCAGTGATTGCGATCATAGTTTTTACCTTAATTTTTGAGTATATCTCCGCTGCTGTTTCGACTTTTACTTGATCATTTTTTCTCATCTATGGCTCCTTCACCTACAATGATGCCTAAGTCCTATTTCCTCTCAGTGCGAAAAAGAGACCGCCAACCCACAAAAATACATGGAGATTATCATATAGAATTACATCGATAAGACTCTCTGGCTGACTTATCCAAATTATTCCTGTTGTTATGGAACATATCGTGATGCCAGAAAATCTAGTTACCATATCACCCAGTTCTGGGACTATTTTTTGTATAGAAGCTAATTTAGCTGCGAATAGTCCACCAACTAATAAACCTATTCCAGCTCCTAGTTCACCGTACGATACAAACCACCAGACAAGATAGGGTAATTCAAACGCTTCCGCATCTTCTGCAGTGACCGGGAACTTCGATAAGCCCTGCTGGATAAAAATTATTGCTAATGGAATTCTAAGCAACCAGTGACTCATACAAAACTCTGGTATTTTCATTGAAATACGTTTTAAAAGCATATCCATGCTAAACAACCTTTCTAATTAACTTATAAATCTTAAGAGTAGCTGGTATCATTTACTCTTTAATTAAAAATGGAACTTGCTACTAATGTTACGCAGGCTACGCGCTTACAGATCACTAGATTTCTACGATGCGGCAGGATACCGCACCGACCTAAATCTACAATCCACATAGTGGATCTACTATTCTAGTCAGATATAATTGAAAGGTTAATGAACTTTAACTCTTGCGGAAGAATCTTTGCTTTATATTTCCCCAAAGCTTGGCCATCCCCAATGGTTCGTAAATCATAAACACAATTATTAAAACTCCAAACACGACTTGTTCGATCGACGAAATTATAGTTGCATCAATCGCACCATGAAAAACGTTATTTCCAATGCTGTTAAGTAATACAGGGAAGAGAAGAATGAACGCTGCTCCAATAAAGGCACCGCTTATCGTACCAAGCCCACCGAGAATAACCATAAATAAAATTTTGAATGATAGTTTAATATCAAAAGCCACCGGCTCTAGTGATTTCAAATAGGTAAAAGCAAATAAAGCACCCGCGACACCGCAATAAAAAGCAGATATAGCAAATGCTTGTAATTTTGTTTTCAGCAAGGATATACCCATGGACTCAGCAGCAATATCCATATCTCTAACTGCCATCCAATTACGACCCGTGCTACCTCTGGCCATATTTACAGCGAGAACTGTCAAAACTGTTACAACGACAAGTATTACAAAGTACATTTCCAAGGGCGAAGTAAACGGTTTACCCAGAATTACAATGTCCTGAGCAGTAATAATTCCAGAGGTATCGTAGTTTTTGAACCAACCAAATTTATCGATCATCCATACAATAAAAAATTGGGATGCGAGAGTAGCAACCATTAAATATATGCCCCTAACTCTCAGGCTCGGCAATCCAAACAAGATACCAAAAGCAGCTGCAACCAAGCCAGACAGTCCCAGAGCTACAAAGAACGGAATGTCTGGCACTCTGAGGATCAAGTTAAAGCATGCAAAGGCACCAGCAGCCATGAAGCCAGCGGCTCCAAGAGCCAACTGCCCAGCGTAGCCCATCACTATTTGCTGACCAATCGCCGCCAGAGCTAGACATAACCAAGGTATAAGAATTGACGAATACCAATAGTCTGTCTGAACCACTAAGGGTATTGCAACAAACGATAAAATCATAACGATCAAAAAATTTGTTAGATCAGCTCTGGTAAATCCCATAATAATATTATTGTTACTCACTTTTTGCTCCATGATTTAAACCCGTCTTATTATTTTCTCACCGAACAAACCTTCTGGTCTGTATAGTAAGAAAAAGATGGCCAGAACGTATGGTGCCCAGCCTTCAATTGCTCCACCAAAAAATGGACCAAGGTAAACCTCAAGTACTTTTTCTGTTGCGCCGATTATCAAACCTCCAATGATCGCCCCAGGAATTGAAGAAAACCCCCCAATGATCAGAACAGGCAATGCCTTTAGTGCTAGATCTACCAGTGCAAATTGAACACCAGCTCGAGCACCCCACATCATCCCAGCTACTAGAGCAACAACGCCTGCAGCCGACCAAACCAACAACATGATATTTTTTAAAGGTATTCCAATTGAGCTAGCCGCACCAGGATCGTCTGCTACGGCTCGCAACCCCAATCCCATCCTTGTATATTTAAAGATCAAGGCCAAACCAATGATGAGGACTGCAGCGACTATGCCAGCGGTTAAGTCAAGAGCACTTACGAAAAGCCCAAAAACATCAATTATCCACTCGATCGGGAAGTCCCCAATACCAAGATCAAGTCTTCTAACTTCAACTCCCCATGCTGCTTGAGCAAGTCCTTCTAACACAAAACCCAACCCAATTGTTGCCATAAGCAACGTATCTTCGCTTTGGTTCATCAATGGATTTAGCACCATCCGTTCCGTACAAAATCCAACCAGTACCATCAAAAGTACCGTAACTACGAATGCTAATGAGAATGGTAAGCCTAACTCCATAAAGCCTACGAATGCCAAGACTGCAAAAAATACCATTGCTCCTTGTGCAAAGTTAAATGTTGAAGAAGCTTTGTATATAAGAACGAAGCCCAAAGCGACTAGCGAATACATTGTACCAGCCAATAATCCAGCAACGACTACTTCTATGAAAAATAGTACCTCAGTCATGGGAAACTCCTAAATACGCATCAATAACCTCCTGATTGGCCCGCACCTCATCTGGAGGGCCATCGGCAATTATCTTTCCATAATCCAAAACAACAACATTATCGGAAATATCCATAACCACGCCCATATCATGCTCAATCAGAACCATCGTCGTTCCAATCTCGTCATTTACTTTGAGGATAAACCTGCACATTTCCCTTTTTTCTTCTACGTTCATCCCAGCCATAGGTTCATCTAACATTAAAAAATCAGCCTCTGTTGCTAGAGCTCGTCCAAGTTCCACTTTTTTCTGCAAACCGTAAGGCAACTTACCAACTGGAGTATTTTTGATATCTGATATTTCAAGAAAATCAACGATCTCCTCACATTTATCGCGATTTGCTTTTTCTTCCGACCTTGCTTTTGGAAGTTGGAAGGCAACTTGCAAGAAATTGGAATTCATATGCAGGCGTCTCCCCACAAGAATATTGTCCAATACCGACATTCTTTTAAACAACGCCAAATTTTGAAATGTACGCGAGATACCTTTTTGTGCAATTAGATTAGGCGTAATTTTTTCTAGTACTTCGCCTTTAAACGCAATTGATCCCTCCTGAGGCTGGTAGATACCATTTATGCAGTTCAAAAGTGAACTCTTACCTGCGCCATTGGGTCCAATTATAGCTTTAATCTCATGCTTCAAAACGGAAAAAGAGCTGTCGGTAATCGCTTTCACACCGCCAAAACGCAATGAAATGTTTTTTACCTCTAAAACCGGCTCACCGATCGGAAAGTTTCTTTCTATAGTCATTGTATCCTGTTCAAAAATTGGAGTTCTCTTAAGCGTTTTAGATCACGCTGATTTTTTGCTTGCTTCTTCCCTTAATACATCGCGAAAGTTCTTCCTACCTTCCTTTGATATACCAAGATAGAGTTCCTTAACTTTCTCATCATTCAAAAGCTCACCGGCCGTGCCGTGAAGCATTACATGTCCTGTTTCTATTATATATCCATAATCAGCATTGCGCAGAGCCACATTAGTATTCTGCTCCGCTAGCAAAATACTCACACCTTCTTTCTGGTTCAGCTCTCTTACAATATTAAAAATTTCAGCAACAAGTTGTGGAGCTAATCCCATGGACGGTTCATCCAATAACAGCATCTTGGGCTTTGCCATCATAGCCCTAGCGACTGCTATCATCTGCTGCTCTCCACCTGAAGTGAAACCTGCTTGGCTTTTTCTCCTGTCACGAAGACGATTGAAATATCCGTAGATCTTTTCAAGTTCGTCTTTAATTTGCGATTTCGATAATTTGCGCGAATAAGCCCCAGATATTATATTTTCTTCAACTGTTAAGTGACCGAAGCATCTTCTTCCTTCCAACACCTGCACCATTCCCAAAGCAACCATTTCATACGGGCTTTGGTTTTTAACTTCTGTGCCGTCATAATTAATACTACCTTTAGTAACTTTCCCTCGCTCGGCGGCCAACATCGTAGAAATTGCTTTTAACGTTGTACTTTTACCAGCACCATTTCCTCCTAATAGAGCAACAATTTTACCCTTAGGTACATTGAGGGACACGTCATGAAGAGCAGAAATTACGCTGTCATACATAACTTCAATACTGTTTATCTCTAAAATATTTTCAGAATTCCCAGTCATCTATTTTCTCTCAGTATTTGGCGGCCTGTTTTCTGAATGATTGACTGGTCAATCAAGAGCTACGACCACCTATCAAATTTTATGGGTAATAAATAGACCAGCGATAGGGACGCTGGTCTAGATCTTTTATGTAAGTGCTAAGGACATACTTTAGGCGTTATGTTGTTTTCAGCCGCAAACTTAGCTGCGGAGTCTTCAACAAGCTGCCTTATATATGCAGGATCTAGTGGAGCTTCCCAACCAGTAACTTGGTTAAACTTTTCACCATCCCACTGCATCACAGCAAATTTACCTGCACCTTCATGATTTGCACAAGAAATACTGAATGGAGCCACCATGCCTTTAATACCGATCTCGCCTAGGCGAGCTTCTGTCATATTAAGAGCTTCGTAACCGTCTCTAAACTCTGCACCGGTCACGGCCTTGCCCACCTTATTATACATTTCCTGAGCGTTCTTTAGTGCTTCAATCCACATCACTGCGGCACCTAACCCACGGTTCCAATAAACCGAACCAACACGACTTTCGTCTGCTAGGTTCCCTTTACCAGCACCATAAACTTGCTCTTTGATGGCAGCAACAAGGGGATAATCATCTCCTGGCAACGCATTAGCTACAGCGTATGTTCCCACAGCAGCATCACCTGCTGGGTACATGTCTTCCTCTGCTGCACCAAATGTCACATACATCATTCTCTCTCTAGGAAAACGAACTCGTGCAGCATTTGTCATAGCAGTAGAGTTCATACCAGAACCAGCGCCCCAGAAGGTAACCCAGTCCGGTTGCTCTTTCCTGATTTGAAGCCACTGAGATTGCTGCTCCAACCCGGGCGGTGGGATAGAAATTTCAACCAGCTCAACACCCCAATCTTTCGCAATTGAACGCATCGCCGGCAGTGGTTCACGACCATAAGCTGAATCAATATGAAGGTGTACAATTTTCTTGCCCTTCATCTTGTCAATGCCGCCTTCTTGCTCTGCCATGAACTTCATTTTAACAGCAATTTGAGACCAGTAATGACTTGCAGCATTGAATACCCACGGCCATACTCGACCATCGGCACCGTCTGTACGTCCGTAGCCGTATTGTGCAAGAACAACATTATCTTCTGCCATCCTGTTTATAACCGCATAAGCTCCCGGAGTTCCTAACGTATCAAATACAACGATACGTTGCCCATCTTTTTCAAGAAGTCTTTGATAACATTCAACCGTTTTCACAGCATTGTATTCAGTTTCACATTCCTGCCAGGTCAACATAACGCCATTGACCCCACCATTCATGTTTACGTAGTTCATATAGTCAATTTGAGCACCGTAGTACCCTGTACCCATAGCTGAATAAGGACCAACCCTACTACTTGCTATTGGAAAATATTGCTTCTCTTCCCCAAACGCTATTTGAGGAGTAGCAAACATTGATAGAGCCCCGGCAGCGACTGCCACCGAACCTATCAAAAAGTTCTTTAATTTTTGTAAAAACACACCTTGTCCTCCCTTAGATGCTTTAGACCCCTGACCGCACAACTCTTAACGATCAACGCTTCGTAGACATCAGAACATAATTTCAACAGCAAAAAAGTCAACAAATACAATGGTATACCAAATTTTAGTAGAAAAAACAGATGGGTATATTTGTATTCTAATGCATGCTTTCGTTCAGAGTTTGTATGAAATGTGCCGCGAGCTGGGGTTTTCACGGGGGGAGCCGCAAAATTGCCTGGCTAGTTGCGAGGTTAGATAAACCGTAAATTGTGTGCACCAATTGTCAAGCAATTCAGCATATATATTCATCGTAATTTTTGATAGTGCTATTTACTTTAGTTATAGCGAAACTCTTGACCCAAATTACTCTTCTGATGCTAAAGTGACTGGGTTACTCTGCTGCAATGTTTTTGGAAAGCGCTTCCACTCTTACGGCTGAAAATTTGAATTCAGGAATTTTTCCATAGGGATCAATTGCAGGATTTGTCAAAATATTCGCTGCTGCTTCCACATAGGCGAAAGGAAGGAACACCATATCTTCTGATACTGCTCTATCGGAGCGAGCCATTAAGGAAATACTCCCTCGTTTCGTGGTTAGTTTCACAAGCTCGCCTGGAGCCACCCCTAATTTACGCAAAGTCTCTGGATGAAGTGAACAATTGGCTTCAGGCTCTACCGCGTCAAGCACTTTTGACCTTCGCGTCATGGAACCTGTATGCCAATGCTCCAATTGCCTACCTGTAGTTAAAATCATAGGATAATCTACATCTGGCGTCTCATCGGGTGCAATTACCGATGCAGGCGTAAATTTTGCACGGCCCTCTGGTCTTGGAAACCCTTCCCCGAAAACAATTGGCTGTCCTGGATCAGTCTCTGACATTGATGGATAGGTTACTGCACTATCATTTTCCAAACGATTCCATGTTATATTATCAAGAGACCGCATGTTTATCGCCATTTCATTGAATACTTCTGAAGGATCTTTATATTTCCAATTCAGCCCAACTCTTTTGGCGAGTTCAACCTGTATCCACCAATCGGCCTTTGCCAGTCCCGGAGGTACGACAGCCGGCCTTGCCATTTGTACCTGCCGGTTTGTATTTGTAACTGTTCCAGACTTCTCAGCAAATGCTGCAGCAGGTAAAATTACATCTGCATAATTCGCCGTCTCAGTTATGAATATGTCTTGAACAACTAGATGTTCTAACTTTGCCAAAGCATCTCTGGCATGCTCTACATCTGGATCAGACATGGCGGGATTTTCACCCAATATATACATACCTTTTATTTTATTATCGTGGACGGCATCCATTATCTCCGTAACAGTGAGACCCTTCTCAGCACTAAAATCTCCAGAATTCCAAACCGATGTAAATGAATTCCTGACCCCTTGATCTGTCACCGTCTGATAATCAGGAAGAAACATAGGGATCAGCCCTGCATCTGAAGCACCTTGCACATTATTTTGCCCTCGTAACGGATGTAACCCAGTTCCTGGCCTACCTATTTGACCAGTCATGAGTGATAAGGAGATCAAACACCTGCTGTTATCCGTGCCATGTATATGCTGTGAAACACCCATCCCCCAAAAAATCATTGCAGCTTGAGCGCCCGCGAATGTCCTAGCCACATCCCGCAAAACTCCCGGCTCTATACCGCATATCTCACTCATTTTTTCAGGTGAGAAGTTTTTCAAGTGGGCCTTTTCTACCTCCCAATTTTCCGTGTAAGCTTCTATATATTGCTTGTCATAAAGATCCTCTTCTACAATGACATGCATTATTGCATTAAGCATGGAAACGTCAGCTCCTGGACGAAATTGAAGCATGTGGCTGGCAAATCTTTTCAATGCCTGACCGCGTGGATCCATCACAATTAATTTTCCACCACGCTTTGCAAACTGCTTAAAATAGGTTGCAGCAACCGGGTGATTTTCTATTGGATTAGCACCTATTACTATGGCGACATCCGCATTTTCAATCTCATTAAACGTCGCCGTGACGGCAGCTGACCCAACATTTTCCATCAAAGCAGCAACAGAAGATGCGTGACATAATCGGGTGCAATGATCAACATTATTGTGACCAAAACCTTGACGAATGAATTTTTGAAATAAATACGCTTCTTCGTTGGTGCATTTCGCGCTTCCAAAGCCCGCAACGGCCTGCCCACCTTGCTCGTCTCTTAAGTCTCTTAAGCCTTTCGCAGCAAAGTCCAGCGCTTCATCCCATGTTGCTTCTCGAAAAAAATCAGCCCAGTTGTTTGGATCAACGTTCAACCCCTTTTCGGGCGCATCACTTCTCCTTATTAATGGATTTGTAAGCCGATGATCATGATGGATGTAATCAAAACCAAATCGGCCTTTAACGCAAAGCCTTCCCTCATTCGCGGGTCCATTGATCCCTTCCACAAACTTTATTTTGTTATCTTTAACTTTCAAGGAAACTTGACAGCCTACCCCACAAAAAGGGCAAACGCTTTTCACTTCCTTATCGTAGTCTTTGCTATCACCGACTTGCTCCTCATCAACTACTGAAGACGGCATCAATGCACCGGTAGGACAAGCTTGAACGCACTCGCCGCAGCCGACACAAGTCGAAGAACCCATAGGATCTGCCATATCAAATGTTGGGTAGGAATTGTGACCACGCCCTGACATTCCAATTACATCATTCACTTGAACTTCGCGGCACGCGCGAACACACAAGCCGCACTGAATGCACGCGTCGAGACTAACAGACATTGCAACATGAGAGTCATCCAAAAGTGGAACGCGATCCTGGTCTAGTCGTGGTAATCTACTTTTTTGTACATCACTTAAGTCAACCATATCCCAAAAGTGGCTGGATTTGTCATGCGCTTCTTCTCGTAGAGGCTGGTCGGTAACAAGCATTTCAACAACCATTTTTCTTGCGGCCTCAGCGCGGAGGCTCGCAGAATTGACCACCATTCCCTGTTGTGGCTCTCGTATGCAGGAAGCAGCAAGTGTCCTTTCACCCTCAATTTCTACCATGCACGCCCTGCAGTTTCCATCAGGCCGGTATCCTGGCTTGGGCTTGTGGCACAAATGCGGTATTTTAAGGCCTTGCCCATTTGCTACTTCCCAAATTGATTGACCTTTGTCTGCGTAGACTGTCTTCCCATCAAGTACAAATTCGATCTTTTCGCTCATTTGTTATACCTCATCCGGGAAATGCCGTAATGTAAGCTTTATAGGGTTTGAAGCAGCCTGGCCTAACCCACAAATCGAGGCGTCGCCCATTGCATTACAAATGTCTGTTAGCAGCTCTGCATCCCACTTCGGCTGCTCAAGCAGTTTGACGGCTTTTTCACAACCTACTCTGCATGGCGTACACTGCCCACAGCTTTCATCTTCAAAAAACCTGAGCATATTTAATGCGGCATCCCTAGGTTTATCTACTTGGGATAAAATAACTACCGCTGCTGACCCAATAAATGTATCGAGTGATTGCAAAGTATCAAAATCCATGGGAACATCATCTATCGAGGCAGGCAGCAGACCTGAAGAAGGTCCTCCTGGTTGATACGCTTTAAAAGTATGTCCTTCTAACATCCCCCCACACGCATCAATAATATCAAGAATGGTAGAACCGGATGGCAGCAGGTGAACACCTGGGTTTTTGATTCTGCCAGAAACTGAATAGCTGCGAAGACCCATTCTGCCATTTTTTTTCGTGCCAGAAAATATTTTACTACCCTCTCGGCATATACGCGCTATCCAATGAAGCGTTTCGACATTGTGCACGAGGGTTGGTCGACCGAATATTCCAACCTGAGCAACGAATGGCGGTCGATGACGAGGAATGCCACGTTTGCCCTCTATACTCTCAATCATTGCGCTCTCTTCGCCACAAATGTAAGCGCCAGCGCCACGACGAAGGTCAATATAACCTTTCTTGACGATACCTGCCATTTCTAATTGTTTTATTTCATCTTTTAATATCTTGAGTACAGATGGATACTCATCCCTCATGTAAATAAAGGCTTTCTCAGCTTCAACGGCCCAAGCTGCTATCAGCATCCCCTCAAGAAATAAGTGTGGGGTACGTTCTAAATAGTACCTGTCCTTGAACGTACCCGGCTCGCCCTCATCACCATTAACGGCAAGATATCTTGGGCCCTCATTTGCTCTAACAAACTCCCATTTTCTCCCTGAGGGAAATCCAGCACCTCCTAGTCCCCGAAGACCAGCATTTAAAATTTCTGTCTGCACTTCCTTCCAGTCGCCTGATTTGCGCAGACGTTTTAAAGTGTCGTATCCACCAGAAGATACATAATCTGAAAACCTCTGAAATTCTGGAATTGTTGGGTGCACCATATTATTTTCAATTGCCTCAGTAACCTTTTCGATGGTGGCCTCTTCAATGTGCGCATGTCCTAATTCTAACGCAGGAGCCGTATCGCATCGACCCATACAAGGAGCCCGTAAAACTCTTACCTCAGCAGGATTCAAACCATCTTCTAATTTTTTTTTCAGCGTGCCTGCTCCGGCCATCATGCAAGACAAACTATCACAAACGCGAATTGTTAATTTTGGAGGAGGCTGCTCGCCATCTCGCATGATATCAAAATGGGCATAAAAAGATGCTACCTCGTACACTTCCGCCGATGACATTCCCATCTCTTCAGCCAAGGCTCGCATATGGGCTGTACTCACACAGCGAAACTTGTCTTGAATTAAATGTAAGTGCTCTATCAGAAGATCCCGATTGCGACTTTTACCTTTAAGCAGGTCTTTTACCTCAGCCCAAGCGACATCGTCTAAAGGTCTACCCTTCGTGTGAGCCCGCCCTTTACCGCTGGCGGACTTCCATATCCCTGCTTCTATTTTTCCCATAATCGGCCTACGATTGTATACCGAATAGTTGCAACTCGTGTTGATTAATTCCAATACAAATACCTAAACACGCTATTTAAGTTATTTATAGTGCTGCTTTGACTGCCTGCCGAAGGGCTTTGATAATTGGAAGAACAGGAGACTGATCCTTGATGGAAAGACCAACTGAATGAATCATCACAGGATGGGTTAAATCAAGGTGCACAGTGGATTTTAAATCCAAAAAAGTCTCCGCCACACTTACAGGAGCAATTGTTGCTGCATTACCCAAAGCGACCTGCGCCAAAACACCTGTAAAATCACTGGCTTCCGTCACTATATTGGGAGATATTCCAAGCTCAAAAAATTGCTGGTCTATAAGCTGCCGATTTCTCATGTTTTGGGTCAGTAAGCATAGAGGAAATTGTGCTACCTCCTCCCAAGTGATTTGCTTCTCTTTTAAAATCGTGAGCGAGTTGGGCGCAATAAAAACATATCTTTCTTCGTATAGTTTTTCAGTAGTTTCTGGATCTCCATCGTCAAAGTAAAGTATACCGGCATCTAATGAAAAGTCATTAAGTCTGCGTGCAATCGCTCGAGTAGACTCCGAATAAATTTCGATCGATAGATTAGGATGTTTTTCTCTAAGTTTTGCAGAAACTTGCGCCGCAAATGGCATGGCAGTTGGTATTACACCGAGGGATAGCGTACCGCTGATATCATTTTTGAGCAACGCGATCTCCTGCCTCATACCTTCCTCATCGGCCAAAAGTTTTCTAGCCCATTTTAAGACAACCTCACCCTCGCTCGTAAAACCCTGAAAGCTATTACCTCGACGAACTAAAGGTAGTTTCAAACGATCTTCTAATTTTCTAATACGGGTCGAAAAAGCTGGCTGTGAAATGTGACATTCAAGTGCAGACCTTGAGAAGTTTTTGGTCCTGGACAACGATACTAGCATTTGTAAATCTCGAAGATCAGACATAGAGTTCCAAAATCAATAATTTTAAAATTACAATTTAAAGGCTGCCTAGTAACATCGTTATAATAGGGAGGCAATAACGACGCATTTCAATCAGTTGCTAACTATCAGCTAGTTTTAACTGCTACTTGCGTCAATACCAGCTTATAATTCTTTTGAACCATCTTAGACTGCTACTGTGACATAAGAGTGGAAGAAAGGATTCCTATATTTGATCATAGATGTTGCTCAGCCGCACAGTAAAACTAAGCATAAATATGAAAGCTGCAGCTCAAAAGCTGCAGTTCATTTCATAGGTAATTAAATCGAATGCTGACTTACAAAATACAACTTTTTCTTAATTTTCACTGGATATAAAAGAGTCTGGAGTGGGATCATCGGCAAGTTTAGACTCCTCAGGCAAATATTCACCCAGCCACGAAAGACCAACTATGAAGACTACTGGTACTCCGACAAGCACTCCCGCAACCACAGAACCAGTAAACATCTGCCCAAAAATTTGAGCAATCGACATTTCCTTATCCCAGCTTTCTTTCCTATTGTTATTTTCCATAAAACTCACCTTAATCCATAGGAGCATAGCCGTGAAGCTGTGCCCAATAATACCAATTGTCCACGACTGTTCCTGTCAATAAGATTCCAATTCCTCCAGTAATTGGAACTAAGATAGCAAACCACCAAGCCCACCGGTGAATTCCCTCCATAGAAGCATTAAAACCCATTGTCCAGCGCCAGAATAACGCTGCACGTTCGGAAGCCGTTCCACGATCCGCGATTTGCTCTAACTCTCGGTCACCACCCAATCTGGTTGTGGCAAGTATGGTAGCGCCATGCATTGCGAATAAAAGGGCGGAGCCATACAAAAACACTATGGATAATGCATGGAATGGATTGTAGAAAAGATTACCATACACTACTGAAAAATTCATAGTCCAGTCCAGATGGCTAAATATTCCATAGGGCACGGCTTCTGACCAACTTCCCATTAATACGGGACGAAAAAGGCCCAAAACTAGGAAAAGCCATATCGCTGCGCCAAATGCGTAGAAAACATGCTTACCCATCTTAAGTTGTCTTGCCAGCTCATAAGAACGAAGCCACCACGAAAGAACTGAGACAAGTAAAAAGAAACTTGCAATTATCCACAAACCCCCTTCTTTCATGGGCGCCATGCCCAAACCATATTCTTCAGCGGGTGGCTCTAGGGAGAAATAAAACAGATCTCGCATAAATATGGCCGGGTTGTAATCAGCCTGTGCCCAATAACTGGCGCCAACCATTACAAACCAAATTAGACCCGTCGCAAGAGACACTACACCAAATGAGCCCAAGTAAATTGGACCTAGCTGCGCATTCCCAAACCATCCCAGCAGCTTTGAAAAACGAGCTGAGTTTGTCCTATCATGCAGCGGTACACCTTCTTCAACCCCCATTTCTGGCGGTCCTTGAACCTGTACCTGAGTAAATATATTCTGATATTCAACCATTTACACCTCCCTCAATATCTACCCACATGGGGAGATCAACATACCAATACCACCATTCTGACCAAGCATCGAACCACACGGTTCCAGATATTACGATACATATGGCGGACCAAAGCGCCGCATTAAGTGCTAGCAAGAGACCCAGTCTATGTATGCCTAGGGGCCCAATCGAATAGCCTATGAAATCCCTGAAAAAGGTATCTTCATGTTCGGGAGATCGCATTTCTGTACCTTTTTCAGGATTTGCTGCAGATAGAATTAGCGATCCATGCAGTGCGAGTGCAAGGGTCGTAGTAAAAAATAAGCTTACCGCGATCATATGCGCAGGATTATAATGAAAATTACCATACGCATAACCAACATTGTTTACCCAATCCAAGTGAGACCAAATTCCGTAGGGGAAGCCATGTCCCCATGCTCCCATCAATACTGGACGAATTACAACAAGAGTCGTGTACGCCAGTATTGCAAATGAAAATGCAACTGGAACATGATAGCCCATCCCCAGTTTTCTTGAAATTTCTACTTGTCGAAGAGCCCACGAGATAAAGGCCCCATGAGCACAAATAGTAATCAACTGCCAAAGCCCACCTTCTTGGAGCGGCGCCATTCCCAAACCAATTTCTAGCTCAGGCGGTTCAATCGAAATAAGCCATGGGTTCCATGTGTCGCCAATGGCAGCACCGTAGAAAATTAAAATTGTCCCCAGTAGGGCAAAAAACGCAACGGAAAGTCCCCAGAAACCCACATAAAACGGACCAACCCAAAAATCACAAAGATCACCACCAATTAGTGTTCCACCACGAACTCGGTACTTTCTTTCAAAAGATAAAAGAGCCATATGATATCCTTCTCTTTTCCTTCAAATACCGCAAAAACGGCATTCAGCCCCAGCATTTCACTTAAGCCTAGTTCTACAAACCTACTTTTAGATCCCACGAAACAATAGCTTAAATGCTTTAGCCAATATAAATTTTTAAAGATGGCTGGTTAAAAGTTTCAGACTTATATCTGAATTTTAATAGCTACCAGGGTCCCGCCAATTACGCCTCAAAATTGAAACGGTTGAATCGCTGGAGCCCTTCTTATTGGCTAAGGATAAAAAAAGAAAAAGATATGTCAATTAAAATTTACAGTATGTAAATAAAAAATGACACTACTTTATCAATATCTCGGAGAATATGCGCACATTCTCTGCACCAAACCCCATTAAATCTATTTCAATAGCAGTTGTTGGGTCAAAAATACTAATGCGCTTGTTATCAGTCTGCTGCAATATCAAGGGGCCCGACTTGTCCATATTACGTTTCAGTCTGTCTCTTTCTATTACAGTAACCAGAGAGGAAACAAAGGTCTCCCGACCTTTTGGGTATTCGACTAATACAATCTTACTTTCATCCAGAATTTTGGTTGATGAATCTTGATCTCTTTGCAAATAAATTAATTTACTTGAAATCACGGCTGAATTCTTAGGTATATTTAGTGGCTCAAAGTTAAGAATTTGAAAACTAATAACACCTAAAAGAGACAGCAACATGACAGTTGGCACAAACCACTGAGGTTTAATTCTACTCATAATAGTTGAGGTTTTCAACATGAGGTCTTTACTTCAAGTCTCGTAAAACTGGCTCGCATGCCGATCTAAAAATTTAGGAAAAGAAGACTAGCTGGCGGTTCTGATTAGGACATAGTGGAGTATGTTCTTGTAAGATGGCTGGCACTGTCTCATAGCTATGTTGCTCTTGGCATTGAAGAGCTATCATAGAATGGCTGGATAATATATTTTTGTCAATTGCAATTTTAAATGCAAAAATATATACAACTAATCTAATTGAACACTACCTTATTGGTTATCGACGAAACGATAAAATAGTCAGCCGAATAGTAAACAGCTATTTATGCCAGCGCCTTCAATAAAATTAAAGATAAGAAACGGCCTTCAATTTATTGGTACATGGCCTAGGAATTTTTATTATGGAGAATAAAATGACTAGAAAAATTTCTAAACGAGAATTTATGGCAGCATCCGCCGCTTTTACGAGTTCACTACTACTGTCAAATGGGGCAGTGGGATCAACAAAATATGAAATTTTAATGCTGAACAAAGACCCAAACAACTCCAAGAACAAGATGATTTTTTCACCACGTTTATTAAAAGTTCAAGTTGGCGACGAAGTGAGTTTTATACCCACTGACAAAGGACACAACAGCGAAATCATAAAGGGTATGTTACCTGCTGGCGCTGAAAAATGGAGAGGGAAAATTAATAAACAAGTCGATGTGGTATTCGATGTCCCAGGGTTTTATGGGTATCAATGCAAGCCTCACGCAAATATGGGTATGATAGGACTGATAGTGGTTGAAGGAGATAGCATGCTAGACAACCTTGAAGACGCAAGATCTGTTAAGCATAGAGGCAAAGCCAAAAAAGCTTGGCAAGCTCTGTGGGATGAAGCAGATGCAGCGGGTTTCACGGGATAATAAGCCAATGAAAATGGAACAAGGGAACTAATATTACTTTACTATCATCATAATAATATAAGATCGCTTTATCTAAAAATCTTTGAGAGCGGAAATGAATTCGCTCTCAATAACTATTATCCCAAATTGAACGGTGTCTTCTGCTCGACCATACTTTTTATTGAATTTTATTTAATAAGTAGAAACTCCCATAAATGATTATCAAGTGTGTCAATCGCTCTAAATTTCTTAAACATTGTTAATGGAGTTTATTGAAGATTATATAGGCATTTTGCCATTTGATATTTCTGAGGCAAGGATTATCCTAAAGGAGTAACCGGTTTTTACACAAAAAAGTTAGGCATTACAGGATGCTACCAATAAGGGACCATAATCCATCTGGGCGGACGCCTTATATCACTTATTCCATAATTTTCCTGAATTGCATCATATTTTTCAGCTATTGGGGAAGTATAAACGATCCAGTAATTATAAATGAATTTTTTTCAATTTGGGCACTGATCCCGTCCCACCTTAGCCAAGGCGAAGGTTTCTATACTTTATTAAGCTCAACTTTTCTTCATGGTGGCATACTACACTTAGCAGGAAATATGTTATTCCTCTATATTTTCGGGGATAACCTTGAAGATCAAATGGGACACTTTGGCTTTATAGCTTTTTATTTATTAAGTGGTGTTGGAGCGAGTATAATCTATTATCTGACAGCACCTTTGTCACCGATACCTCTGGTTGGTGCATCGGGAGCTATAGCAGGTGTAATGGGAGGCTATCTATTATTATATCCCAAGGCGCGGGTAGATGTAATTTTCTTTATCTTTATATTTTTCAAAATTATTTCTTTGCGGGCCTGGTTGGTGCTTGGCGCATGGTTTCTCCTACAGCTGGCAAATGGAACCGTTCTTCCGTCCGGCAAAAGCGGTGTGGCTTACTGGGCGCATATTGGGGGATTTGTCGTTGGAAGTATCCTTTGCCTTCCTACTTTTTTTAGATTGGGCGGCCTTAAATTTTGGAAAGATAGTAGCGGCCATCCACCACATCCTGAGGCAGAATACACACTGGTTAAGTCAGCAATCCCAAAGGTAAAGTCACGTCTTGGGAAAAAATCGCCCTGGGGTTGAATTAATTTCTTATTATTTTTGCAAATTCCTCGAATTGAGCATCATTTGCACAAATTACGTTGCCTAAATCATGAGGCTCATCACCACACTTATCAAGCGTTTCAACAATAGCACCCGCTTCTCGGGCAATTACCACTCCCGCTGCAATATCCCATGACTTTAATCCACGCTCCCAGTAGCCATCATATCTACCAGCGGCAACATATGCTAAATCAAGAGCGGCACTACCAAGACGGCGGATGCCTGCACTAATTGGCATAAGACGTTTAAGCTGCTGAGATGTGGAAGGAAGATCTGCTACAGAAGCTGCAAATGGGATACCTGTTGCATATAAGCTGTCGGATACTCTGCTCCTTGCTGATACACGAATTCTTTCATCATTCATTCGTGGGCCGTTCATCCAGGCACCGGCACCTTTTTCCGCATAAAAAAGTTCATCTTTTGCGGCATCAAAGATGACACCAGAAATTACTTTACCTTTGTGTTCCAGAGCAATTGATACTGCCCAGTGAGGGAGACCATGTAGAAAATTAGTCGTTCCATCTAGCGGATCAACAATCCAACGACGAGTTGGGTCTTCACCATCTGAACCTCCACTTTCTTCACCTAACCAACCATAGGTGGGTCTGGCTTCAGTTAAAATTTCTCTTATAATTTCTTCTGCTGCTGTATCAGCTCGTGAAACAAAATCGCCTGCGCCTTTACGAGAGACTTGCAAGTTTTCTACTTCTCTAAAATCTTTAACAAGAGAACGCCCGGCTCGTCGGGCAGCTTTTATCATCGTATTTAGATTTGCACTACCCGGCATGTATACTCTTTCCGCTAAGCGTGACTACGCTATACTTGCGTTTTTAGAAATTGCCAAGTGCCGATAATACTACTGATCCTACTAGGAGGATAGTAGGCTTAGGTAACAATTGAGTGGATCCACACACCGCCCACAGCAGAAAGAGCCGTAAGTAGAGCACCCCAGGACAGATCGATCGCCACCATCCTTCTGCGCCATCCTTTCAATGTCGCAAAATTTGTGAATTCGTATGTACCATAAGCCATGGCTCCCAATACCAAACCAGCTATGAATGCTTGGAACATGCTTCCACCATTTGCAGCCGGAAGAGCTACAAAGAAAACTATACCAGCCACATAAAGCAAGTAGAACACACCAGCTGCTCCCATTTTAGGCGCGTCGAGCATCATGTGGCCAATGTGCTTCGAAAACAAGGGGTGTAGCACACGCTTAAGCATTACCACATCTAAGGCAAGAAAAACTAAAGCTGTTGCTAGGTATAATATTAATAAAGACATGACTACTCCTGGCTAAGGTTTTCTACGATCCGTGTTCCCAATTGGATCAAAGTCAATTTGCTCTCATCCATAAGTTAGGGTCCATTGATAAAAAGGAAAGACCAAGTGACCAAAATAGGCGCAAAATACGTCATTTTTTTGCTATATCGCAAAATCACTCAAAAATTTGATTTAAAAAAGCTTCCACAGCTTGCTCGATTAAGTTGAGAGAAGCCTCATAGTCTCCCGTGTAATAAGGATCAGGCACATTAATACGGTTTAGCGATCCATCTATAAAACTTGTTATCTTCCGTATTTTGTTTTCTGGATCAGATGGATAAATATTCTTCAACTCATCGATATTTTGATCATCCATTGCCAAAATCCAATCAAAGTCTCTGTAATCCTCTTTCTTTATAATCCTGGCCCTTAAATCAGAGATATTGTAACCATGCTGCTCGCATGTATTTTTCATTGGCTCATACGGTGGGTGTCCTTCGTGCCAGTTTGTTAAACCCGCGCTGTCATGACGAATTTTAGAACCCTTAGTTTTGATTTTTGAACGAAATATTCCCTCGGCAGTTGGAGACCTACAGATGTTACCAAGGCAAACGAAAAGTACTGATTTAACCAAGAGTTTCTCTAATGTTAATCTAAGTGAGTATGCGTATGTTTGTGTTTTGTCGAATTTTTGTGCGTATGAGAATGTGTATGAGTGAGTGATCTGGAACCAGAAGCTGCCATTTCTTTCAGATGAATTGGGATCTCTATCTCAAATGAACCCGCGTTCTCAAAAATCAGCATTAATTGTATTATTTCCCTATCACTAATAGGCCGGGTAAGTCCCATAAACATTATATGATCACCACCTCTTTGAAGCATGAGGTTTCCATTACCTGGAACCAATAATCCACCGGCTACTCGCCTCATTTTCATTACACCATCTTCACTCTTAATGTGAGTGTGTAACTCAACCCTCTTCGCAAAGTCTGATCTTGCACCAAGCAAACGGTCCTCTGTTGAAGACATATTCTTTATTTCCATGAAGGCCGCTGCTGACTTTGCCAATTTGGAGGAAGCGCGCGCATATGCACCATCAACCGTTATTGCTTCCGCTCCCACAACTAAGGGCGTTAGCATTGCTGCTAGCAAAAAAATGAAATACCTATAGAAAGAAATCATTAGTTACTTCCTTCTATGTTTTAGAAATTAAGCTAAGCCTCTGCTGCCTGGCTTTTCATAACTTCCTTTTTAATTTTCAGTGCATTATCTGACAGTTCGGAATCTTTCGCTTTAAGAAGAAAAGCGTCCAATCCACCGCGGTGATCTACACTTCGCAGTGCCGCTGCCGTAATTCGCATCTTGAAGCCACGACCCAAGCTTTCTGACTGCAAAGTCACATCATTAAGATTTGGTAAAAATCTTCGCTTCGTTTTGTTGTTAGCATGACTGACGTTATTACCTGTCATGGGGCCTTTTCCAGTCAATTCACAGCGACGTGACATATCGAATTCCTTGTTTTTTTAGAATTGATCAACCAATTAAGTAGCTCAATTTTGGAAAATACAGATTCTACTACAAATTTGAAGTGCTTCTAAGTTTAAAGTTAGAGATCGTCAAGCACTGGAACTTAATATTATAACAAAATAAATTTTGTTATTTTCTCAAAATAGGCAATCACGATCCGAATCTTAATAATTACCTTGGTTTCGCTGTATATTTTTTCAAAATTTTCTGAGCCGCCGCTGAAGAGTAGATTTCACCATTATCAACCATATTCATCAATGCTGACATTTCTCCTTTAACTTCTTCATCATCAAGCATCGATAAGAGACCCTGACGAATTTCTTCCTTAAACCAGAAACGTGATTGGGCAGCTCGATTATGGTCAAACCATCCCTCAGCCTTCCTCCAGTCTAGAAGCTCTTCAATTTTGTCCCATACATCGCCCAGTCCATCTTCCTCCAAAGCAGAGATAGCCATCGCAAGAGGAAACCCCGTTGGATCATGCACTCTTTTGCGCAAAAGCATTAAAGAACTGGAATAATCAGAACAAGTTCGCGAAGCAGCGGCTTTAAGATCACCATCCGCTTTATTTACAAGAATTAAATCTGCTATTTCCATAATGCCTCGTTTAACACCCTGCAGCTCGTCACCACCAGCCGGTGCAATAAGAAGTAAGAAAATATCAGATATTTCTGAAACTATTGTTTCAGATTGCCCGACCCCAACAGTTTCGATGAAGATGATATCAAAACCTGCTGCTTCACAAATTGCAACAGCCTCCCGAGAACGTCTAGCTACGCCTCCCAGATGGGTCTGGCTTGGAGATGGTCTGATATAAGCGTTTGGTTCCCGCGCCAACCTTTCCATTCTGGTTTTATCACCCAGGATAGAACCTCCTGACCTAATTGAACTGGGATCAACTGCCAGTACGGCTACCCTTAAACCCATTCCTGTAAGATAGGTCCCGAAGCTTTCAATAAAAGTCGATTTACCTACCCCAGGAGTTCCGGATAGTCCTACACGAATGGCTTTTCTATCAGATGACCTAAGATGATCCATCAATTCCATAGCTTGGATCCGATGATCATCTCTCGAGCTTTCAATTAATGTAATAGCCTGAGATAATGCTCGACGATCCGCATTCATCACACTTTTAGCTAATTCGGCAATATTTTCCATACCGTCCATCACACAAAAGATTTATAGTGCCACCTGTTGACCTTTACAGCAAATTTTTGCCTAGATGAAGCTACAACTAGAACAAGTTATAAAATATCTTTGATGGAACAAGAGTATTGAGAATTATCTTAACAATTTGCTTTCTCGTGGTGTTCCTCTCACCAGGATACTCATACAGCAAAGCACAGCAGAATATTTTTGATGTATATATACTCGGCCTAAAACTGGGCAGACTTAATTACGCTGTTGAATTAAAAGATAATTTATATAGTGCGGCAGGTAACTTGCGTTCAACAGGCATATTTTCTGTAGTTTCTAAATATAAATTTGAAGCATCATCACAAGGGAAGATCGAGGATGGGTTGTTCAAACCAAAATACTATTCCGAGAAATCAGACACTGGCAGACGAAAAGAAGAAAAGACATTGCTATATTCCCGATCTAGTATTGAGCTGAAGACAAAAAAAACTCCAAAACCCTACTGGCAGGACCCTAATGAACAATTGGATACGCTCGATCCGATGAGCGCGATAATTTTTATTCTGAGAGATCAAAAAAAGGCAAATATATGTGCACAAGATTTCGCGATGTTTGATGGTATAAGACGCGTTAAAATAAAATTTACACACGGTGAAGAGACATCTGATGGTCAATTAAATTGCCATGGTATTTATACGCGAATGGGAGGTTATTCAGCCAAAGAATTGAAAGATGGGAGAAATTTTCCCTTTAATGTGAAATACGAGTATCAAAACGAATTTTACAAGGTCATCTCTTTTCAAATTGAAACGAACCGTGGGCGCGCCAAATTTGTTCGCAGATAAACCGTGATATATCCTCTCCCGATACATGATGTTCTAAAACAAGTTCATGAAGCTATTTCACTAGAGAGACGCGCTGTTATTGTGGCTCCTCCTGGAGCAGGGAAAACAACCATTGTTCCTTTGAGTTTGCTTGAGAGCCCAAATGTAAATGGGCAAATAATAATTTTAGAGCCTAGAAGACTTGCGGCACGTGCGGCTGCAAGTCAAATGGCGTCGTTACTCAATGAAAAGGTTGGAGAAACTGTTGGCTTTCAGATTAAAGGGCTCAACAAAGTAAGCAAGCAAACTCGCATAGTGGTTGTAACTGAGGGCATTTTAATAAGAATGATTCAATCCGATCAAAGTTTATCCAAAGTTGGTTGTATTATTTTTGATGAATTCCACGAAAGATCTATTAATGCTGACTTGGGCCTCGCGCTGAGTCTACAAGTCGCGGAAGTTTTGAGGAATGACTTAAAGATATTAGTTATGTCTGCGACGTTAGATGTCGCATCCGTTTCTAAAATATTAGACACAAATGCTCCAATTATATCTGATGGGCGAGCTTATAAGGTAAAATGTAATTACTTGTCTCGCCCGAAATCAAAAGATGACAATTTGTGGGAAAATTTCTCCGAACTTGTTTACGATGCCTTTAAAATGACA
>ENA-OSEY01000634-OSEY01000634.1-marine-metagenome-genome-assembly--contig:-NODE-634-length-25091-cov-6.609619_pt1 | contig 25091 bp, 21 predicted proteins | sample MGYA00248465_ERZ534230 | MGnify/ENA primary metagenome ERZ534230 (study PRJEB26409, sample SAMN06344110) | marine metagenome | isolation source: Sea water from surface | place: Atlantic Ocean:Southern...
ATATTGGGTAAATATTATTTTAATGATAACAGAACTCCAATAACCTATGATGAACTTCCAAAAAACCTGGTTGATGCTTTAATTGCAACTGAGGACGAAAGATTTTATGATCATCCAGGAATCGATGTAAGATCAACTTTAAGAGCGATTGTTTTCTTAAATACACGAGGTGGGTCAAGTACAATTAGCCAACAACTTGCAAGACAACTATTTGTTGGAGTAAGATCCAGAAACATAATTCAGGCTATTCTTCAAAAGGCAAGAGAGTGGGTCCTTGCAATTCAAATTGAAAAGAGGTATACCAAGAATGAAATCATAGCCATGTACTTAAACATATATGATTTTAACAACACGGCAGATGGTGTTCGCTCAGCATCTAAAATCTATTTTAATAAAACACCAGATTCACTTCTTATTGAAGATGCTGCAACGCTGGTGGGTATGTTAAAGAACTCTTCACTTTACAATCCACTTAGAAGACCAGAACTTGTTACTGAAAGAAGAAATGTTGTTTTCCAACAAATGTATAGAAATGAGATGATTACAAAAGATCAAAGAGACTCATTATCAAGGCTTCCTCTTAATATTGACTATTCCCCCGAATCACATAGAGAAGGGTTAGCCACCTATTTTAGAGCATATCTCCAAGAGTTTATGAATAAATGGTTAAGAGATAATCCCAAATCCAATGGAGAGAGATACAATTTATACAAAGATGGGTTAAGAATCTACACAACTATTGATTCAAGGCTTCAGTCTATTGCGGAAGAGTCTGTTAATGAGCACATGAAGAATCTTCAATCAGAATTTTTTGCTCAAAATAAAAAATCAGAAGAAAATCCAACACCTCCATTTAGAGAACTTAGAGAGGGTCAAGTTGATACACTAATTAAACTATCAGCAATGAGATCAGAAAGATGGAGAAAGATGAAATTAAGCGGTAAGGATGAAGATGAGATTTGGGAGACATTTCAGGTAGAAACTCCGATGAAAATCTTTTCATGGAATGGAGAGATTGATACTATAATGAAGCCAATTGATTCAATTAAATATTATAAGTTTCACCTTAGGGCTTCTATGATGTCAATGGAGCCACAAACTGGTCATGTTAAAGCATGGGTTGGAGGTGTAAATTATAAACATTTTCAATATGATCAAGTTAAACAAGGAAGACGCCAAATAGGCTCAACTTTCAAGCCTTTTCTTTATGCAACAGCAATTGATCAATTAAAACTTTCTCCATGTTATACAGTTCCTGACGCATTATATTGTATAGAGCCCAGAAAACACGGCAATATGGATGCATGGTGTCCAAAGAACTCAAGTGATAAGTATGGTCAGACAAGAAATTTAAAAAATGCTTTAGCTAATTCAATTAATACAATCAGCGCAAGATTAATGGACCAAGTTGGCCCAAAGCCCGTTGTTGCCTTAATGAAAAAAATGGGAATAAATTCATTTTTACCCGAGGTGCCTTCAATTGCACTTGGAACTCCGGATATTAGTCTATATGAAATGGTAGGAGCGTACAGCACTTTTGTAAATAAAGGAATATACATTGAGCCAATTTTTATAACAAGAATAGAGGATAAAAATGGAGTGCCTCTTTTTGAAGTAATACCATATACAACAGATGTTATTAGTGAAGAAGCAGCATATGTGACAGTTAACTTAATGGAGGGTGTAACAAAGTATGGTTCAGGAGGTAGGCTTAGACATTCGGGATTAGAAGAAACAAATTACATATACAAGAATTTAGTCACAGGATATCCATACGCATTTGAAAACGCTATTGCAGGAAAAACTGGAACAACTCAAAATCAAAGTGATGGATGGTTTATGGGAATGGTACCAAACCTTGTGACTGGAGTATGGGTTGGTGGTGAAGACAGATCTATTCACTTTGAAGATATTGCTTTTGGTCAAGGAGCGACCATGGCTCTACCGATTTGGGGTCAATATATGAAGGAAGCTTATTTAAATCCTGATTTAGGAATATCATCAGAAGATTTTCCTGTTCCAGAATTAGTTACAATTCCGTTAGATTGTGAGAATTTAAATATTGAAAGCTCAAAAAAGAAAAAGGATCTTAAAGAATTAGGATTTTAATTTAAAATCTTTTCATAGCAGTGAAATGGAAACTCACTTTGATTTGGAAAATATACATCATCAAGTTGAATATAATTTCTAGATCTGTAAAATTTATTGTTTCTATTATTTTTACTAAAAGTATCCAGCCTTACTGATTTTAATCCATTATTTAGGCCATATTCTTCAGCAAAATCCATTAATAATTTTCCTATTCCCTTTTTTTGATACATAGGATCAACAGCTAATCTGTGAACATAAAGATTTTTTTCATCCTTAGTGAGCCACTTTACATTGTTGTAAACTTCATCTTTAGATAAGCTTAACATAATACATCCAAGAACTATTGCATTGTCTCTGTAAACATATAGATTTTGGTTATCAATATCTTTTTTAAAAATTTCAATATTAGGGTAGTTTTCATCCCACTGAAAAATTTTTCTACTTATCATTTCTATTGCACAATCATTAGCAATTTTTTTTACCCTATCTAGATCATTGATTTTAGCTAATTCAATTTTAAACACAGTAAATAATATTGTTTAAATTAGTCTAAATTTAATTAATTGTTTAACAAAAGAAACCTTTGTTTTTTATTATTTGTGGGCATGATGATTATCAATCCCTCTTATTCACAAAAACAAGTTAATTTAGATGTTGACAATGATCTTTATTTTGACAGAGACTTTTATTATTCAAGTGGAATTTTTTTATCCTACACATCTACTAAGTATAAAGAAGTAAATTTTTTCATCGATAACTTTAAATTAGGACAGTTAATTTATACTCCTTCAAGTAGATACGAGACAGACCCAAATAAATATGATTATCCTTACAGTGGTTATCTGTTTTTGGAAGCAACTAGACAATTAAACATTTCTGATTATTCAAGTTTTACCTTGGGAGGAAATATTGGAATTACAGGTGATGCATCGTTAGCTAAAGGAATGCAGAATTTGTATCATGATATGGTCTTAAATTTGCCACATTTAGAATGGAAATCACAAATGCCTCAAGAACTTCAAATTAATTTAGTGGTAAAATTCTTTAAAGGTTTTAACCTCCAGGATAACATTAATTTTACAACAGAATTTTATTCAAGACTTGGAACTTATCAGATAATGGCTGGAATGAATATTGGGCTTTTAATTGGAGAGTTACAGTGGTTTAGTCTTTCAAATAATATTATAAATCAATCAAATAATAATTTATCGTTTTATGTCGGGACTAGTCAGGAATATTATTTACATGATTATAAATTAGAAGGTAGTTTGTTTAACGAAAATGCTGAGCTAACAATGTTATCAAATAAATACAGGAATACCATTGAGTTTGGATTTCAAAAACGATTTAATAAACTTCAAGTACTCACAACATTTAATTCTATGTCAAAGGATACTGATTTACAGAGGACCCCAAGACATCCCTTTCTAAAAATCAGCTTGAGTTATCAACTTAACTAATTTTAACTTTTCTTTAAAATTATATCGCTTATAATTATCTTATTTTTAAGTATAAGTTTTCGAAACGCTCCTAAACTCGTTTTTAGTCCTTTTTAGCTAGGTAAACTTTTGAATTTTTGTTAATTGGTTTTGTTAGGAGCGTTTTTTATTTCACCTCCACTTTAACTTTATACATATAAGGATTTCCAACCCCTTCGTCTTCAGATGTTACCCAAAATGTTGTTTTATCAATTATTTTTATTGCTTCAATTTGTGCTCTTTCAATTGGAATTTTAAATTTTCTAAATTTCTTTTTGGCTAAATTTTCCAAATCAAAGTCCTCAAATAATATTAAGAATTGGTCTCCATTTGAATTATAGCTTACAAGAGTGAGAAGTCTAAGTTTTGCATTGTAGTCTCCCCCAGTAACTAACGAATTTACATCATATGTAATTTTACTTTCGAGTACTTGATTCGAATTACTTTTCTTATTTATTAAATATAAATCAGTAAATAGATTACTTCTATCCTTAGATAATATTGCAATTTTATCATCAATTAAAAATAATGCTTCAGCATCATACTTATGTTTTGGTCTTGGAAAAAGAGAAAAGAATGTGTCTTGATCTTTATAAGTAATATCAATTTTACCATCAATACTAAAATCATTTATTTTAACTTTTATAATGTTTAGATTGTCTCTATTACCAAAATTGTTACCTGTATCAGCAATGAAAATATAATCTTCATCAGCTGTGATATCTTCCCAATCATTATTATAAATTTCCCAAAAGGACTCTTCTTCCAGTTTTATAGAGTTTACAATATCACCATTTAGATTAAAAAAATATAAACTTGGCTCTCCTCCTGAATCATTATGAGTTATAAAAACTTCATTAAGAATTTCTAAACCCGAAGTTTCATTTATTTTTTTTGGTAAAACTATAGATTCAAGCACAATAGCACTTTCATATTCTTGCTTTTCTTGTCCATCAGAACAACTAAATATTATTAACAGTATTATGAAGTAATAATTTTTGAATGATTTAAACATCTTTTGAGTTTAATCTTACTGTTTTTAATTGATTACTTTCATTATCATAAACAGTCCAAACAATAAATATTTCATCATCAAGTATTTCTAATTGAGGAACGCCTGTGCCTCTTCCATCGTCAATTTTAGAGATTGTAATTGGTTTTGAAACATTTCCATCTATTGAAATTTTTTTTATTCTTAAGTATGTCCCATCACCATCTCCTTCCATGTAACTCACTAAAACTTCTCTTTCATTAAGGAAGGCAGTATCAACTCTTCCAATAGCATTAAAATCATTAATTTTTATTGGGCTACCAAAAGAAGAACCATATGAATCTGAAAAGGAAAGATAAACTTTTGGTATTCCATCCGTAACAGTGAACCAACTTACAGCAATATTATTTGAACTAGAGACAACTTTAGGCCCATTGACTGGGCATCCATATATTACCCATCCATCATTATGAACTGGAATAGGATCCTCCCAAACCTTATCTATGTTTCTAGTAACATATATATCTCTAACTTCTTCTTCGCTTCTATCACGGTAGACAACTAAAGGTCCCTTGTTGGTATATGTCATTGAAGTCTGACAACAATCACAAACTGATGAATCAAGTTCAGTTTCATTTATTATATCTCCAGCATTTGTTATTTCTGCAAATCGAATAGTCATTGGCTTGTGATTACCATCTTCATCTTTCTCCACTGTATTTCTTCCGTCTAACCAAGTAACTAAAAATCCTTCGCTATCATTTGAAGTTATACTAACAAACCCGTGTTCTGCTTTAAAGCCATCAGTATTTAATATAAAGTCTTCTCTTACTTTTTCTCCGGATAATTTATGTAGACTTAAAAAAACATCATAGTTATATGTACCAGAGTCAGATTTTTTTAAATAACTCGAGAGAACTTTGTCACCGCTTATTGCATGTGTTGGAAAGTCAGCCCAATTGACAAACCAGTCGTTACCATTCGCCAGTTTTATTGGATTAGTCCATCCTTCATTTTTAAATTGTCTAAAATTTAAACTAGCATTCATCTCCTCATCAATTGAAATCCACGTTAATGATAATTTACCATTATTTGAAACTAGACTAGGTTGAGCATTATTGTTTTCATATAAAAAAGATATTTCTTCTATTTTTATATCACTTGAATTACAGGAAAAAAGAATTAAAAAGGAGAAAGCAATTATAAATTTTTTCATGTTATAACATCTTTAATTTATCAATCATTTCTTTAGAATCCCAATCAACAGCCCCGACAATAGTTTCAACTATTTTACCATTTTCGTCAAAAATATATGAAGTTGGCATAGCATAGACTCCTAGTGTCTCAAATGATTTTGTGGATTTTAAAAAATTAAAATCAAAATTCCACTCGTTTTTAAAACCAGAGATTTCATCTAATGTTTCATCCGAAACTAATAAGAAAGTATACCCGTATTCTTCTAGTATTTCTTCAGCTTTTTTAATACCTGGCATTTCCTTAATACATGGAGCACACCATGTAGCCCAATAACTAACAACAATCTTACCTTTTTTATAGACCGAGAGATCTAAATTATTTTCATTTAGATCAACAAAAGATGTTTTTAGTAGTAAAGACTCTATATCGGAAGAACTTTTATTATCTGTAATTCCTATGTCACAACTTAATAATAAGCAACACCATAAGGTAAATAGTATAATCTTTTTCAAATTTGATATTTTTTTAAAATTACAAAAGAGAGTTATGATTTCTTATTTTTTTTATTCTTCTTTTTCTTCGGTTTTTTGTCCTTCTTTTTTTTGACTACCTGTGAAGACCTGTTCCAAAGATTTTTTCTACTATTAAACTTTTCTTCACTTACATTAGTCTTAACAACAATTACACCTGCGGCACCCTCACTTCCATACTTATTTGTTGCAGCTAATCCACTTAGAACTTCTACGTATTTAACTTGGTTTGCATATAATACTGGAGGGTTATTGTAAATTACCCCATCAATTTCCCAAAGAACTTCATTACCAGCAGTTTTGAATGACTGCCTACCTCTAATAGCAATATTTTTATTTCCCATCCTATCAGTAACTCTTTTTGCTCCAGGTACTCTTGAGACTAGGGCATCAACCAATGACATAGATGATATAGCATTTTGTTGAGCTTGAACAATTTTATCTTCTTGTGAAAATAAAAAGCTAGAAGAAAGCAAGATGAATGTTAAGAATTTATATCTCATAATTTGTTACTAAAAATAAATAAAAGTTTAAAAGAATAGTGTTAACTACTTCCTAATTCTTTTCTCAGTAATTGTTCTCCACAAATTTTTTGGAGAGTTGATCAACTCATAATTAGAGGCATTTACTGAAGTCTTTACAATAATTACTCCAGCTGCTCCATCGGAACCATATTTATTGCTTGCCGCTAGTCCCTTAATTATTTCAACATATACAACTTCATTTATACTTAGCATTGGGGGTGATTGGAATGTAACGCCATCAATATCCCACAATACTTCATCTCCTCCAGCTTGAACAGAATTTCTGCCTCTTAGAGATATATTTTCATTACCAAATCTATCAGAAATTTTCTTAGCACTGGGAACTCTCCTAATTATTGCAGATACCAATCCTACTGGTGACCCTGTTGCATCTTGATTTGAACCAATGATTCCATATTTAAACGAATTCATTCCTGAGTTGTAGTTTCTTGTCCCATAATTTGATTGACTGTATCCCCCGCTTCCTATTTGAGCATTTAAAGAAGTTGAGACAGAGAAAATAATTAGAAATAAGACGAATTTCTGCATCGTAAATTATTAGTGTATAGTTACATACAAATATAATTTTTTTTTTACCTTTATGGGCTAGCTAAAAAAAAAATGAACAAAAAGTGGGTTGACATTAACCAGATCTATTTTCCAGATGGAGTTAGATCCGTTTACTTTGGTGGAAAAAGAGTAAAGAAAGAAGATATTCAAATTGAAAGAAGCTTTCTTGCGGTAATGTCCTCTGATTTTGATAGTTCAAATTTACCTGATCATATTAAATATCTTCCAAGAAAACAAGCAGCAGAGTATCTAGCTTTAAGCGAAAGCACTTTAATTAGGTATCATGAAAATGGAAGATTAAAGTGGATAACAAGAAGAAATAGAACCCCTATTTATTCTAGAGAAGCGCTTGATAATTTTAAAGAAAACAATCAAGAAAAACATTAACTTAGACTAACAATCTAAGTAAATGGAATTTAAATTTCATACTGTAAATCTCAAGAAAAAATTTCCTCTTCAAATTAGTAGAGGTATTCATGATAAGTCACAAAATCTTTTTGTTGAATTTATAAAAGATGGCATCACTGCATGGGGGGAATGTGCTCCAGGTAAAACCGAAGGAGCTGATTCGGCTCAAGATGTTGAAAACCATTTAAATACATTAATAGATTCCAATTTAGAAAACCTTTCTATATACGAAGTCCACCAAAGAGGTAAAGATCTAAATATACCTGCATGTGCCTTAGCAGGTATTGATATAGCTCTTTGGGACTGGAAAGCAAAAAAAGCAAATATGTCTTTGCGGGATTTGTTAGGACTTCCTCCAACTAATGTTCCTACATCCCTAACCGTAGGGATAAACCCACCTGAGATTGTCAAGGATAGGGTAGAGTTAATATTACAAAACCCACAGGTAAAAGCATTAAAAATTAAATTAGGATCTAGTGAAGGAATAGAATATGATAAACTAATATATTCTCAAGTCCTTGAATCAACAAAAAACTTAAATATAGCTATAAGAGTAGATGCAAATGGGGGATGGTCCTTGGATGAGGCAAAGCTTATGATGAAATGGCTATCGGATAGAAAAGCTGAATACATAGAGCAACCCTTAGTTGAGGGAGATGAAGATAAACTTAAGTTTTTATTTGAAGGCAGGCCTCTTCCAATCTTTATTGATGAATCATGTAGACTTTCAGAAGATGTGGCCGAGCATTATCAGTATGTTGATGGTGTAAACTTAAAACTTATGAAATGTGGAGGAATTACAGAGGCGCTAAAGATTCTAAATGTTGCAAGATCTCATGGTTTAAAAACCATGATTGGTTGTATGAGTGAATCATCTGTAAGTATATCAGCTGGAGCCTCAATCACTGGTATTATTGATTTTGTTGATTTAGATTCTCATTATAATTTAGACCCTGACCCAAGCGAAGGCTCTAAAATGGTAAATGGAATAACTATGACTAGTTCGAGGTTAGGACACGGTGCAAAACTTAAAACAAATAACCATGTTAAAACAAACTGATAAAATAGCTATTTGGATGGAGTCAAGCATTGATGATGACTATGGTAAAATGGGAATCAGTGCGCTTAGATACCTTGATAATGATATTGTTTGTGTAATAGATTCAGTATTTGCAGGAAAGAAAATATCAGAGGTTTCAATAATAAAAAAAGATATTCCTATCGTTGAAAATATAAATAAAGCTAAGTTCTTAGGGGCAAATGTTCTTTTACTTGGAGTGTTGACTTCAGGTGGAATCAGACCTAAGCAATGGGATAGTGTAATAAAAGAATCCTTAAGTCAGGGAATGTCAATAATTAATGGATTACATGACCAGGTCTACCCTCAGTTTGAAAAATATTTGACTGGAAAAAATCAATGGATATGGGATACAAGAGTACCTAAATTTATACCTAAAATAGGATCTGCAAAATCTGCTAATCTAAATAACAAAAGGGTCTTGATGATAGGAACAGACATGGCTGCAGGAAAAATGACTGTTGGACTAGAATTATATTCATACTTAAAAGATAAGCATATTAAAACAGGCTTTGTTGCTACCGGACAAGTGGGTATTACCGTAACCGGAAAAGGAATACCCCTAGATGCATATAAACTTGACCATGCATGTGGAGCTGTAGAAGCAGCAGTCATCGAGCAAAAAGACAAGGATGTTGTAATTGTAGAGGGTCAAGGTTCAATTCTTCACCCAGGAAGTTCAGCAACACTACCATTGATGAGAGGAACATGTCCAACTCATATGATTTTGTGCCACATAGCAAGAAATGATTCACTAAGATCTCTAGATAACATTAAAATTCCTGATTTAAAAAAATTTATAACATTGAACGAGGAGTTATCTTCAGTTCTTGGTACTTATCCAAAATCTAAAGTAATCGGTGTTGCTCTTAATACGGTTGAAATGTCAGATAATGATGCAAAGGAATTTATAAAAAATACTGAAAAAAATACTGGACTTCCAGCAACCGATGTAATAAGATATGGTGGCGAAAAAATCTTTAATCAATTAATATAATTACTTACAATGATGATCAGCAGCTCTAGTTGCTATCTGATTATTTGGTTTCACATTAACTTTATAACCTAAAGAATTAGCCCAGCCTTTTGTTGCTGAGATAAGTTTATTTGATTTGTGATTTTCATCGGAGTTATAATCCATGTCAATTTCTACTTGAACACTTACTTGTTTAGTTAGCCATTCGGCAACCTTAATACTGTATTCGGCCTCTAACCAGAGTCTTTTCCATATATCATTTATTGCCTCACATGAAGATTTGCTTAAAATATAATGTACCCCTCTTGTTCCAAGCCTATATGCAATTACACTGGTATAGTTTGTTTTTTTACCAACATTTTGTGAGTCAGAACCTATATGAATTTTTGCATAAGGATACTCTTTCAAAATTGTTAATGTATGATTAACTGGATCAATATTGTTTCCCTTAACATCCTTAAATAATCTCATGTTCTAAAATAAATATTATTTGTAAATTAGGTTATTAAGAAAACCTTAAATTATTAAATAATGCAAAAATTTATCACAATTTTACTATTGGTGTTCTCATTTTTATCAGTGCAATCACAAAGTGCTAATAAATTAAAAAAACAGTTGGTAAATTCTATTGATATGAAAACATCAGATTTAACTTCCCTAAGCGATAAAATATGGGAAGCTGCTGAGGTAGCTTTTAGAGAAGATAAATCTGCAGAATATTTAATTGAGTATGCTGAAGCAAATGGGTTAATTGTCGAAAAAGGTATTGCTGGAATGCCAACTGCTTTCACTGCTACCTATGGAGAGGGGAAGCCAGTAATTGGTATAATTGGTGAATTTGATGCTCTTCCAGGTCTCTCGCAGGATACCGTACCCCATAGGCATGAATTAATAGAAGGTGGAGCTGGTCATGGTTGTGGACATAATCTTTTTGGAACAGCCAGTTTAGGTGCTGCTATTGCTATAAAAGAGCTTATTGAGAAAGGAGAACTTCAAGGAACTGTAAAATTTTTTGGAACACCTGCTGAAGAAAAGTTCTTTGGAAAACTTTGGATGATAAGAGATGGAGTTTTCGATGATGTAGACATCTGTATGGATTGGCATCCAGCGGACAAGACGGAAGCGAATGTACAACCATCTCTTGCACTAGTTGATTTCATGGTTGAATTCACAGGGCAAACTGCTCATGCGTCTGTTGATCCGTGGAATGCGAGAGCTGCTAATGATGCACTTGAACTCTACACTGCAGGAATTAATGCATACAGAGAACACGTATTGCCGTCAGTAAGAATGCATTATCATATTCAGGATGCAGGAAAAGTTGTAAATGTTGTTCCTGACTATTCTAGAATTTGGGTCAGGGTTAGAGATATTACTAAAGAAGGATTACAACCTGTCTATGAACAAGTAAGAAAGATGGCTGGAGGTGCAGCTATAATGGCAAATGTTGAGCACAAAGTTTCATTAATATCCGGTGTACATGATCTTCTTCCAAACAGAGTTGGAGGTGCAGCTTTGCAAAAAAATCTTGAGACTCTTGGTGATATTCAGTATACTCAGGAGGAAATTGATTTTGCATTGGAACTACAAAGAAATAATGGAAAACCTGAAATAGGTATCGATGGCAAAATAAGACCATTAAGAGAGACCCTTAATAGTCCAGGTGGAGGTTCTACTGACAGTGGTGATGTAAGCTATAATGTTCCTGTAGTTAGCTTAGCTGCTACTACCGCGCCTAAGGGTGTCCCATGGCATTCATGGTCAGTAGTTGCAAGCTCTGGAATGTCTATTGGACACAAAGGAATGCTTCATGCGGCAAAAGCTCTTGGAATGACAATGGTTGACATATTTAAAGACGGTAAATTAAGAGAGAATATTAAAAAGGAGTTCGATGAAAAAATTGGTGAATATGAGTATGATCCATATCTAGATCCAGGCCCACCTCCTATAGATTATGTGGACTAAATCCAAGATCTCTCTCTCATTTCTTTTGTTACAACTTTTGATAAGAATATTATTGCAATCATATTCGGAATTGCCATTAGCGCAAATGCAACATCAATTAATCCAATAACTATCTCTACAGTTAGAATTGATGATATAATAATAGCACTGATGTATATAATATTATAATATTTCCCCTTTTTTGGAGAAGTCAAAAATCCAAAGCACTTAACACCATAATACGAATACGTAAAGAGTGTAGATATTCCAAATATTGAAATCATTATGATTAAAATGTAATCTCCAAAACCAAAAAATAATCTCCTGAATGCTTCTAACGAAAGAACAATTCCATTTAGATCGCTTTCAAGATAAGCACCACTAATAATAATTATTAATCCAGTTATTGTACATACTAAAATTGTATCCAAAATAGGGCCAAGCATACCAACTAATCCCTCATCTGTACCATTTCTAGTTGATGATTGACCGTGATAAATAGGTGCTAGACCTACTCCGCTCTCACTTGAAAAAACAGCTCTTCGAATACCAATTAAAACAAGCCCCCAAAATCCACCTTGAACCATTGTGTTAAAATTAAAAGCCTCACTAAATATTAATAAAAAAGTTGAGGGAACAACATTTGCATTAGACACCAAAATAAATAATCCTAAAATGAAATATAGAATTACCATAATTGGAACTAATCCTGAGGTTACACGTACAATAGATTTTAGTCCTCCGAATATTACGACTGAAGTTAAAATTGTAAAAATAACACCTATTATGAGCTTCCAGTTACTATTGCCTATGTCAAACATAGCGTTAGGATTAATAACATCTATGTATGATTGAGTTAATTGATTTGCAGTAAATGCTGGAAGGACACCGACTAATCCTGCAATCGAAAACCAAATTGCAAGAGGTTTACCCCACTTTTTTATTCCTAAAGTCATATAATACATTGGTCCACCTAAATAGTCTCCATTTTCATCTTTTTCTCTTAAACTAACAGCTAGAGAGCAGGAAAAAAATTTAATTGTAGCGCCAATAAGAGCGGTAACCCACATCCAGACAAGAACACCTGGACCGCCTTGGTGAATTGCAATTGAGACACCTGAAATATTACCGAGACCAACAGTTGCTGCAAGAACAGCTGATAAAGCTTGAAACCTTGATATACCAACTGCTGAATTGTCTTTTTTTAAAAGTAGCCTGAAACCTTGATTAATTTTTATTAACGGATTTGCTCTGGAAATAAGTGTTAAATAAATTCCACCACCAATTATTAAGACTAGCATTAACCAATTTAATGGAACAATAATCTGATTTATGTAGTTCTCAATAATATCAAATAATTCAAGCATATTGTAAATTAATCATTAAATTTTGAAATGAATACTTTCTTTTTTAAATTAAAGTAAAATATATAATTATGCAATCTAGACGAGAATGGTTCAAGTCTTCAATTGGTTTAGGTGGGTTAATGATGACACCATCAATTTTGACTGCTGAAGAAATTAAAAAGTATAATCCAAGACCTTTATCTGATGTAGTTAAACTAAGTTCAAACGAAAATCCATATGGTCCATCAGAGAGAGTAAGGAACGCAATTGTAGATTCATTTGAGGACGCATGTCGTTACCCTTATGAATATATATTAGAGTTACAGAACATTTTAGCAAAAAAACACAATGTTAGCAATGAGAGCATTGTAATTACAGGTGGTTCAAATGAGGCTCTAAGGGTAACTGGATTGGCGGTTGCTGATAAAGGAGGAGAAATTGTTGCCGGTCAGCCAACATATTTAGCCTTAATGAGTTATGCAGAAGCATTTGGTGGAAAAATAAATTGGGTTCCGGTTGATTCAAATAAAGGATATGACTTGGATGAAATAGAAAAAAAAATAAACGATAAAACTAAAATGGTTTTTATAGCTAATCCTAATAACCCAACAGGGACATTACTTGAAAAATCATCATTAAGTAAATTTTGCGAAAAAGTTTCAGAAAAAACATTGGTATTCTGTGATGAAGCTTACTATGATTATATTAATGAGCCAGGCTACCCTTCAATGGATTACTTAGTAAGGCAGGAAAAAGATATAATTATTTCCAGAACATTTTCAAAAGTATATGGAATGGCTGGTTTAAGAATAGGTTATTTGGTTTTAAAACCTGAATTAGCTGATAAATTATTTGGAGAATATTCTCCATATGGAAGAAATAAAATAATGGCCCAGACAAATGTTCTTGCGGTTGCTGCTGCTATTGAAGCGCTAAAAGATAAAGATTTCTATGCCTTTTCGTTAAAAAAAGCTAATGAGGAAAAAGATAAAATATACAAATTATTAGATTATTTGGACCTTAAGTATGTTGAGTCTAGTACTAATTTTGTATTCTTTGAGTCTAAAAAACATATTGATATTTTATCGAAAGAAATGCTTGATAAGGGAGTTATAGTAGGCAGACCTTTCCCCCCTTTCTACGACTGGTGTAGAATTAGTACCGGAACAAGCCAAGAGGTAGATAGGTTTGTAAGTGCAATGTTAGATATCTATAGCTAATTTTTATAGATTATATAGGTAGCTTTAACACCAGTAGCAAGATTCCATCTATTTGTTCCAACTAATTTTCCTTGATCATCATACACTATAATTTCCGCTGTATTTGGTCCTGAACTTCCTTGGTTTAGAGCAACGAAATCAACAACATTAAACCCAGTTTCAAGATCAAGTTTAAAACCTTTTGCTTTCTCTGTTAATAATATTGCAGGCATTACAATATTTTCGTTTACTTGAACTTTAATTAAGTCTCCATCAGGATATTCATGATCTCTTAGTATAATGTTTACATATTCACCATCATTTCGAATCTCTCCAAGAAACTGATCAACCTTAAATTTATTAATATTTTTATTAGACTCTGTCTCTCTTCTATTAAGTCTTGAAAGATAAAGATCATTTGAGTTTATAAATCTCTCAGGCCTCTTTTCTTTTACGTTAGCGTCAGGAAAAAAGTCTTTTTTATTCTTATTTTCTAATTTTTTTAAAAATGGATTATCCTTTTTCTTGAGGTTTAAAAGTGAATTTTCAGATTCTGTATTTGGAGATAGAAAGTTTAATTCAGATGAGTTATTTGAGCTTTCTTGGGAATAAGCATATTCAACAATCAAAAAAGAAAGCATTAAAAAAACTATATATTTATTATATTGAATCAATCTGATAATTTTACACTAAGATAAATCTTTAACATGCAATTAGAAAACATAGATTGGCTTATAATATCATCCTTTTTTATACTATCATTAGTAATTGGAGTTGTAGTTTCAAAAAAATCTGGTAAAGATATTACAGAGTTTTTTCTTTCGGGAAGAAAAATGCCCTGGTGGTTACTAGGAATATCAATGGTTGCAACAACTTTTTCAGCAGACACACCAAATTTGGTAACAGATATTGTTAGGACAAATGGTGTTGCTGGTAATTGGGTATGGTGGGCATTCCTTCTTACAGGTATGTTAACTGTATTTGTTTATGCTAAGCTTTGGAGAAGATCAAAAGTATTAACTGACCTTGAATTTTATGAACTTAGATATAGTGGTAAAGGAGCAGCTTTTTTAAGAGGTTTTAGAGCATTTTATCTTGGTGCAGTTTTCAATATACTAATTATGGCGAGTGTATGTTTGGCTGGAATTAAAATTGGGGGTGCACTACTAGGTTTAAATCCAGTTGAAACACTTCTTATTTCATGTGCAATTACTGTTATTTATAGTTCGATTGGTGGACTTAGAGGTATAATAATAACAGATTTCTTTCAATTTATTTTGGCAATGGTAGCCACATTTTGGGCTGCTTATGAAATTGTTTCTCTACCTCAAATTCAGGGATTGACTAACCTTCTTAATCATCCTGATGTTATTCCAAAACTTAGTTTAATTCCCGATATAGCAGATACAGATTTGTTTATAGCAGTATTTATAATTCCACTTGCAGTTCAATGGTGGGCCGTATGGTATCCAGGAGCAGAACCGGGGGGTGGAGGATATGTTGCTCAAAGAATGTTATCTGCTAAAGATGAAAAAAATGCAATTTGGGCTACCCTACTTTTTAATTTCATGCACTATGCTGTAAGACCGTGGCCTTGGATTTTAATTGCATTAGCCTCTATTGTTGTCTTTCCTAATTTAGAGTCACTCCAAGTAGCTTTTCCAAACACAATTGTTGGAAATGATCTTGCCTATCCAGCTATGATTTCCTTTTTACCATCAGGGCTATTAGGCTTATTAGTTGCATCTTTAATTGCAGCTTTTATGTCGACTATATCAACCCATCTAAATTGGGGGTCGTCATATCTAGTTCACGACTTTTACCGTAGGTTTTTTATTACTGATAAATCTGAAAAACATTATGTATTTATGGGAAGAGTATTTACTGTTTTGTTAATGATTATATCCGCATTCTTTGCCCTTTACTTGAATAACTCATTACAAGCATTTGGAATAATTCTTCAAATTGGTGCTGGGACAGGTTTAATATTTATTCTAAGGTGGTTTTGGTATAGAATAAACGTATATAGTGAATTAACAGCAATGATAGTATCTTTTTTAGTTGCTCTAGCTTTTGAATTTATAATACCCAACAACTTTTCAGTTGAGGAAAAACTTATTATCTGTGTGACGATAACAACTATCTCTTGGTTAACTGTAACAATGATTACACCTCCTTCAAGTATGGATGTTTTGCAGAATTTTTATAAAAAAATTCAACCTGGTGGTCCTGGATGGAAAAAAATAGTTGAAGAATCTGAGAATAGCGGTGTAATTATCTCTGGTAAAAAAGAAAAATGGGATGTTCCCAGTGGAATATTATGTATGGTTTTTGGTAGCATATCTGTCTACAGTGTTCTTTTTGGAGTAGGTTATATTCTATATTCAAAGACAACGCTTGGACTTGTGTTTGTTGTTATATCTGCTATATCTGTTTTACTTCTAATGAAATTTTGGAAAAGACTCTCAACTGAGGAAAATTAACCTAGAAGCATTCCAACAAAAGTTGCTGACAATAATGAAACAAGTGTACCCGCTAACATGGCTTTAAAGCCTAATTCAGTCAATAATTTAGATTTTCCTGGGGCTAATATTCCAATTCCCCCTATTTGGATTCCAATTGAAGCAAAGTTTGCAAATCCACAAAGCATTATAGTAGCCATAATTACAGACTTTTGATAGCTCAGATACATTGTGCTTGTAATATCTTTCAAACTAGCTAATTCAATATATGCAACAAATTCACTGGCAGCTAGCTTGACACCTAAAAGTTGTCCCATTAGAGTTATATCTTCTTTAGCAACACCAATTAACCACATTAAGGGTGCAAATAAATACCCCAATATTAATTCAAGCGACAAAGAGCTATAAATTGTATTCTGCTCAATCCATAAATTTAAACCAAAGACTTCTGCTAATTGAAATAAAACTCCGTTGACAAGAGCAATTAGTGCAAGAAATACAAGTAACATTGCACCAACATTAACAGCCATTTTAATTCCATCTCTTGTGCCATTAGTTATTGCTGAAAGTAGATTTGTGCCTGTAACTTCAGTGCTTATTTCGATTACTTTGTTTACTTCTTCGGTTTGTGGAAACATTATTTTTGAAATCACAATTGCACCAGGAGCAGCCATTACAGATGCAATAATTAAGTTTTTTGCCACTTCTATTCTTTGAACAGGATCATCACCTCCTAAAAATCCTATATATGCAGCTAGTACACTTCCTGCAACTGTTGCCATACCACCTGTCATTAAAAGAAAATATTCTGACCTGTTCATTTTATCAAGGTATCCTTTAACTAAAAGAGGAGCTTCAGTTTGTCCTAAAAAAATATTTCCAGCTACTGCTAAACTTTCTTGACCTGATATATTTAAAAGTTTTGTTAGCATCCAGGCTAGTCCAGAAACTATTTTTTGAATTATTCGATAGTAGTATAGTACAGAGGTAAGAGCTGAAAAGAAAATAATAACAGGTAGAACCTGAAATATAAATATCTCGCCATATTTAGATGAGTCTGCTAGTTCACCGAAAAGAATTCTAGACCCTTGATTTGTATATGTGACAATTGCAAGAAAACCTTGACCAATTTTTTCAAAAATTATTCTAACAAAATCAACTTTTAATACTGCTATAGCAATAACAAATTGACTTGAAATACCAATTATAATCGTCTTCCAATCAATGTTCCTTTTATTATTGCTTAGTAAATAAGCAATTAAAATAATAGAGCTTAAGCCTATTATCCCTCTTAAGATTGACACAATTGAAATTCCTTGGTGTGGAATTAATTCCATTAAAAAAGTTTTACTAAAAATAATAAATATTATTAGCTTTGACTTACAATTAGCCTTATATATGAAAACCTACTTTAATTCATTCTTTTTAGCTCTGTCTCTATTAATCTCATGTGGTGGCTCTAAATCTGACGTCAATGATTCTCTCATGTCAGGTAATGTTAGTCAGACCTCAAACTTAAATCAAGGAAACACAAATATTCAAGGAAATAACTCGTCTAACCAAACAAATACTAGTTACTCTTTTAATAACGAGCTTGTTTGGAGTGATGAATTTGATGAAAATTCAATATCTGGAGCTCCGGCTGTTTCTTCAGATAAATGGAATATAGAAACTGTTGCTCCAGATAATGGGAGTTGGTATAATGGAGAGTTACAGTATTATACGGACAAACAAGACAATATTAAAGTTGAAGATGGTTTATTGAAAATTACAGCAAAAAGAGAAGATTTTCAGGGTAAACTTTATACATCTGCAAGAATAAATACTCAGGATAAATTTGAATTTACATATGGTCGAGTTGAGATGAAAGCAAAACTTCCTAACTGGGAGGGAATGTGGCCAGCGTTTTGGATGCTAGGCGCAAATATTGATGATATTAGTTGGCCTAATTGTGGAGAGCTAGATATATTAGAGCATGGAGACTATGTAAAAGATACAACTAGTAATGATCCAGGATTAATCTCCTCTGCTGTTCACTATGGTCCTCAAGACTATTCTAGGCAGACTACATATGTTCCAGATAAAATCTTTTTTGATACTGGTCAAGAAAGATTTATTAGAGCAGAAAAAATTATCAATAATCCATTTGAGGAATTTCATACCTATGCAATACAATGGGCACCAGATAAAATCCAATTTTTTGTTGATGAAGAAATGTATTTTGAATATCCAATGCAAGCTCAACATTCACCATTTGACAAACCATTTTTCTTACTTTTAAACCTTGCAGTTGGCGGTCACTGGACTGATGGATATGTAGCTCCTGGATTTACAAATGCAACTTACGAAATTGACTATGTTAGGGTATATCAATAGAATTATAATATTAGTGCCATTTTTTGTTTTTGGCAATGTACAAGACACTATTCAAACTATAGATCTTGAAAATGTAGTTGTTAAATCAACTAAAATTAATACAATTCAAAAGCAGGCTCCTTTATCAGTTACTTTAAAAAGTTTTAGTGAGGATAAAAACTTCAGCTCACAATCTTCATTTTCTGATTTTATAAAAAATACACCAGGTGTGTTTACTACCTCATCAAATAATTTCTCTCAAGACATGAGGATTTCAATAAGAGGTTTTGGTGCAAGATCCGCTTTCGGTATAAGAGGAATAAAATTAATAGTTGACGGAATTCCGGAGACAACTCCTGATGGTCAAAGTCAATTAGACAATCTCCCACTAGGTTTGATTTCAAACATTGAAATACTAAGAGGTCCGAATGCAAATTTATATGGTAACTCTTCTGGTGGGGTAATAAGTATAAACACTTTGTCTGATCCTGATGAAAAGTACTATAGAACTTCAGGAATTTTCGGAGCTTATCAATATCAATCAATTCAGAGGACAAGAGTTTTAAACTGGAAAACTTCAAACCTAATAATCCATTATGACAAAAGAAAATCTAATGGGTACAGAGATCAAAGTAATTACAAATCTACAATACTCAATCTTAAATATATTAATGAGTTGAACCAAAAAAGTAAGATTATTTGGCAAATAAATTATACTGACAGCCCTTATGCATTCGACCCAGGCGGTCTTAAATTAAGTGAAGTTGAAGATAATAGAAGACAAGCCAGAAAAAATAACATTGATTATGATACTTATGAAAAGGTAAAGCACTTAAAAACAGGGGTATCTTGGAATTACAAGAAAAGCGAAAATTCCTTTTTTGACAGTTACTTCTTTTATCAAAAAAGAGATTTTTACTCGAAATTACCCTTTAATTTTGGTGGAGTTATTGAAATTGACCGAGATTATTATGGATTTGGAACTAAATTTACAAGAAATAAAAATTTCGATAACCGAAACAATTCTTTTGTTATCGGTATTGATCATTTGAGCCAATCAGATGATAGAAAGAGATTCAAAAACAATTTTGGATTAAAGGGAGATGTAACTCTAAGTCAAATGGAAAACTTTGACACAACAGGCCTTTACATTCTTAATCAAACTACTTTCAACACAGGTTTCCTTTTTAGATATGGTATTAGATATGATATCAACTCTATTGGAATTGATTCAAATAACAAAATTAATCTGGATAAAATCAATCCTTCTTTAGGATTATCATATACAATTAATTCGTCGGATAATTTGTTTTTTTCATTTGGAACAAGCTTTGAGACACCAACCTTAAATGAGCTATCAAATAACCCAGATGGAAGTGGATTTAATAAAGATTTAAACTCAAATAATGCTGTCAATTATGAGGTCGGATGGAGAAAATCATTAACAAATATTACTTTTGAGGCTGTAGCTTACATAACAAATTCAGATAATGAAATTTTACCTTATGAAATCGAACAATTTCCTGGTAAAAACTTTTATAGAAATGTAGGGTCAACACTTAGAAAAGGAGTTGAGCTTAGCTCTACCCTTTCATTTGATCGAGGTTTTTTTAGCCTAAACTATACTTTGAGTAAAAATAGATTTAAAGACTTTGTTCTTAATGGAACTGACCTTTCAGATAACCTGATACCAGGAATTCCGAGTCAAATGCTAGATTTGGAACTCTTACTAAAATTATCTAAAAACAATACATTAATATTAACTAATCGCCTAATAGGTGAGAGATATGCTGATAATCTTAACGAGACTCTTATTGGTTCATACAATATCTTTAATGTTAAATATTCAAAAGGGATTTTAAAAAACAGTGAATTTTCCATTGGAGTAAATAATCTTTTTAATCAAGAGTTTTATGATAACATAAGGATAAATGCTTTTGGAAAAAGATACTATGAGCCAGCTCCAAAAAGAAATTTTTATTTTGGTCTTAATTTTTCATTTTGATTAGATTTTTAAAATTTTTCTTCATTCTATTTATTAATATTCCTATTTATGCTCAATCAGAGTATATATATATCTTGGGAAACACACAAGATGCTGGTATGCCACACATTGGATGTAAGCACAAGTTTTGCCTAGATAATTTTAGTAAATATGAGGAGTTCTATGTAACCTCAATTGCAGTTATTAATTCAGATCTTAACAAGTATATTCTATTCGAAGCAACACCAGACATCACATATCAGTTAAATCACATTAAGAATAATGTTTTTCAAGAATTTTTACTCCCTGAAGCTATATATATTACTCATGCCCATATTGGTCATTATACTGGATTAATGTATTTTGGAAGAGAAGCACTGGGCTCAAAAAACCTGTTGGTTAAAGTTCTTCCTAAAATGAGTAAATTTTTGAAAACAAACGGTCCATGGAGCCAATTAGTAACTTTAAACAACATTCAAATTCAAAATACAAAGTTTGATGAAAGCAATTCGGAGCTAATGAATATAGACGTAACCCCAATTAAAGTTCCCCATAGAGATGAGTATTCTGAGACTGCAGGTTATATAATAGCTGGAAAAAAGAAAAAAGCTTTATTTATACCTGATATAGACAAATGGGAAAAATGGGATAAAAAATTGATTGATTTAGTTAAGGATTTTGATTATTTATTACTTGATGCTACTTTCTATGACTCAGAGGAAATAAATAGAGATATCAGTGAAATTCCCCATCCACTAGTATCTGAAACTATTAATCTTCTAAAAGGTTTAAGCAATGAAAATAAGCGTAAGGTCTATTTTATTCATATGAACCACACTAATCCTATGTTAGATCCTAACAGTGATTTATCCAAATCAATTATTATGAAAGGCTTTAATATTGCAAGACTTGGCCAAAAGCTTTATCTATAAACATTAAGATTGAAGCTTAGCTGCTATTTCTTGAACCTCATCAAGAACTCTCAGTAAGTTCCCACCCCATAATTTTGCAATTTCTGATTCACTGTAACCTCTTTCTCTTAAAGCATTAGTAACATTCATGGTCTCTGAAGCGTCTTCCCAACCTACAATTCCTCCGCCTCCATCAAAGTCAGAGCTTATTCCGACATGATCTATTCCAATCTTTTCAACCATATGGTCTATGTGATCCATAAAATCATCCATATTCGCAGGTGGATCTTCACGATCAGTTAAAAAGAAACCAAGAGCTGTAGTTTGAATTACACCTCCATTTTCCTTTATCCAGTTAAGCTGCTCGTCATCAACATTTCTTGGGTGGTCTCTTAGAGCTCGAGCAGAAGAATGAGATGCAATTATAGGCGCTTTACTTAATTCAGTCATTTGTCGTATAGCTTCTTTTGATGGGTGAGATATGTCAATCATTATTCCGTAGTAGTTAAGAAGTTCAATAACTTCTTTGCCTAAATCACTTAAACCATTGTGCAGGGTGGTTCCATCAAATTCTCCAGTATTTGAATCCGAGAATTGATTATGACCGTTGTGTGTAAGGGATACATATCTAGCTCCTTTTTTCCAAAATTCTTCAACATTTGAAGTATCAAGACCCATAGAATAAGCATTTTCTACTCCTATCATTATTACTTTTTTACCCTCAGCAAGTATTCTACTTACATCTTGTGAAGAAAGAGCGAGTTCAACTTGATCGGGAGCATATACGTTTACTAAACGATCAATTGCATCAAACTTTGAGATAGCATTCTCATAGGCAGCTTTATACCCTTCTTCGTTTAGCTCACCTTGAGCAGTATATACAACTAGCCAAGCTACATCTAGTTCACCCTCCATCATGTTTGGTAAATTAAATTGAGTATCTGTATTCATTGTGTAGTTGAGAGAATCTGTGAAATTCTCTACGTTTATATCTATATGAGTATCTATCGTTATTATTGGATCTGCAGCATTATCACATCCAATAATTGATATTGATAGGATTAATGCTAAAAGTGTATTTTTTTTCATTTTTTAAGTTTTTATTAACTTTTTATTTAATTGATTATCAATTCGTTATACTTTTTATTTGTTTTTTGGCACAGTATTTGCTTATGTGTGTGTGTACATTTAATATGTAACATGAACGTTCATATGAAAAATACAAAACTTAAATATAAATTAAATTTTAAAACAATGAAAAAAGGATTATTAACCCTTTTGGCTGCCTCACTTGTATTTGTGGGTTGTCAAAATTACGATGATCAATTCGATGATTTAAATGCACAAATTAGTGCTCTTAAGTCTCAAGTTGACGGTTTATCCGCTTTATCAGGACAAGTTGCTTCTCTATCGGGTAGTATTAGTGGTCTGCAATCAGGTATTGCAGCATCTGCTAGTTCAGCTCAGATGACAGCACTTTCTGCTGCTCTTTCTGCCCTACAGGCTGAAGTTGACGCAATCGAAGCTGCAATAGCTACTACAGCTACTGCTGCTGAGGTAACTGCATTACAGACTAGTTTGACTGCAGTTGAGGCTGATTTAGCTGATTTATTAGTATCCAATAATGTTTATTCAACAGCTATTTCCATTACTGATGCTGCCTCTATGGCTTCTGCATTAGCTCTTGGTAATAAAGTTGCTTTAATGAACAACACTGTATCTATTACAGATGCTGCTACTGTTGCGGATGCTGATATCCAAACTTTTGTTAACAGAATTAAAACTATGAATGGTGCGTTTACGTATGATTCAGGTTCTGCTACAGGATTTACTCCAACTTTTGATGAAATGGTGTCTGCAAAGGCAATCACTTTAACAACAGCTGGTGATATATCTTTTAAGAAGTTAGCTAGTGCTACGACTATTAGAATTAATGATGATTATGAAACAAAGATTACTTCTGTAGACTTTGGTGCATTAACTTCATTAACTGACTTTACAGATGATGCTACTGCTAAGAAGATAAACTTAACTTCTGCTACTAACATCGATCTTGCTTCTCTAGGTAGACTAACAAGTACTTCAGCTGACCCTTTTGAAATTACAATGAAAAAAGGTGGTACACTTGACATTTCATCTCTTGATGATGTAAGTACTGCTGGTGTTCAGGAAGATCTTTACTTAGACATTGACGGTCCTGCAAGTGTTACTATGTCTAACATTTACGATGGTGATCTTGGTTTTACTAATGTTGCTACTGTTTCTGTTTCTAATTTCATAGGAACTATAGATATAGATGCTGGTGTTAATACATTAACTGTTGTTGATGGTGTAAACGTAGATATGGCTGGTTCAAGTGACTTAGTAACTGCAACTTTAGATTTTGCGTATGATTCAGACACAGCTCTAACAACTGCTCAAGCGGCAATAGCTGCGGCTGGTTATTCTAGCACATATACTGAAGATCTTGATGATGGTACAATTGACTTTACTGACTTAGAATCATTAACTGTTACAGGTAAATTATTAGACCTTTACGTTGATGGTACTGATCTTGAAACACTTTCAATTGATGCAACTATGCATGATCTAACTATTACTGGTGCAACGGACTTAACTACTTTAACAGTAGCTTCAGGTTCTAGTATTGGTAACATTAGTTTAACAGGTACTACAAACCTATCAGTTGCTGATTTTAATCACACATCTAACTTAACAGATACTGATGCTACGGCTCAAAAGTCTGTTACTTTTAGTGCAACTAATAACACTGGATTAACTAAACTTCACTCTACTGGTGATGATGTTGATACTTTAACTATTACAGGAAACACTGCATTAGCTGAATTAGACTTTACTGGTCTTGCAGATGATGGTGCGGAGACTACTCCTACACCAGGTGTAACTATCTGGGGTAATGCATTAGTAGCTGTTTCAGCTTCTAATACTTCTGATGGTGAAACTGACAAAGCTGATGGTTTAGCTACTGATTTAGGATCATTTGATGATGGTACTTCAGGTATGGATACTTTAAAAACATACTTAAC
>ENA-OSEY01000636-OSEY01000636.1-marine-metagenome-genome-assembly--contig:-NODE-636-length-25024-cov-10.609572_pt1 | contig 25024 bp, 19 predicted proteins | sample MGYA00248465_ERZ534230 | MGnify/ENA primary metagenome ERZ534230 (study PRJEB26409, sample SAMN06344110) | marine metagenome | isolation source: Sea water from surface | place: Atlantic Ocean:Southern...
GATACAAAGAATTTCTAAGTACACTTAACTCTGAGCTTATAGGATTAATAATTTTTATAGTTTCCAAGTTTTCTTTAAACTTATCGTTTATTTTATCATCACTAAAGGACCATGTTATAGTTTCATAGTAACCTTTTGAGGCTACTGATCTTTGGGCTAAATGGAAATGTTTTTGATAAAAGTTTAGTGTTGGCTTTATTCTAATTTTTTCAGGCTCTATAGAGTTAATATTGTCAAAACCTAAAATTCTAATAATTTCCTCGACTAAATCAATCTCGCCAAATATATCTGGTCTCCATGTGGGTACCTGTATTTCAATTAATTTATTTTTCTTTTTTGTTTCAAAACCTAATCTAGTTAAAATCTTGATTATATTTTTCTCATTAATTTTTATACCAATTGTTTTTGATACTAAATTAGATTTAAATTTAATTATTTTTTTTTTAAATTTTTGTGTTTCTTGAATATCAAAATTTGAAATTTCTCCACCACATATTTCAGTTATTAATTTAACAGCTATTTCAAGACCTTCTTTAACTGATTGAGGATCAATTCCTCTTTCAAATCTAAATTTGGCATCGCTGTTAATTTGTAACTCTTTTGATGTTTTTCTTGTAATGCCTGGATCGAAATATGCTGACTCTATCAAAATGTTTTTAGTATCTAATTCTGTTCCTGATCTAATACCTCCAATTATTCCACCCAAACCAAGGACGCCTTCATCATCTGAAATTACACACATATTCTCTTTTAAGGTATATGTTTTGTTATCAAGTGCCTTAAGTATTTCACCTTTTTTTGAATTTCTTACAGTAATTGAATTTTTTATTTTATCTAAATCATATGCATGAAGAGGTCTATTTAAGTCAAACATTACATAATTTGTAATATCAACAACTGCAGATATTGGTCTTAAACCTAATGCCAAAATTCTTTCTTTTAACCAGCTCGGACTTTCTCTATTAGATATATTTTTAATAAGGCAACTTCCAAATATTGAACACGCTTGATTTTTATTTTTTTCTATTTTTATCTTTAAGTTGTGCTTTGACTTTTTGTTAAATTTAATTTTCTTAATTTCTTTTAGATTGCCATATCCACATGCATAAAGATCCCTGGCTATTCCTCTTACACCTAAACAATCTGGTCTATTTGGTGTGACAGATAATTCTATTACATTATTATTATTTTTATTTTTAAAATATGGTTCTCCAATACTGTCAGAATATTTTTGACTTAGTGCAATAATACCCTCTGACTCGTTGGATAATTTCAATTCAGCTTCAGAACAAAGCATACCATATGAAGTTTCTCCCCTTATTTTTGAAACTTCCAATTTCATTCCATTTTTTGGTATTGTTGAGCCTGGTGGAGCATAAATAGTTAATAATCCATCTTGGGCATTTGGTGCTCCGCAAACAACTTTTATAGTTTCTTTTGTTCCTATATCAACATCACATAATTTTAGTCTATCGGCATTAGGATGTTTGTTTGCTTTAATAATTTTTGCTACTATAAAATCACTTAATTCATTTTTTACTGGCTCAACTTTTTCGACCTCTAGGCCAATTCCGTTAAGTTTTTCAATAATTTGTTTTTCACTTTTACTGGTACTTAAATGATCACTCAACCAATCTTTGGTAAATTTCATCTACTTAGTCCTCTATAATTAGTTGGAACATCTAATGGATCAAAGCCATAATGATTTAACCATCTATAATCACATTCAAAAAAAGATCTCAAATCATTGATTCCATATTTCAGCATAGCCAATCTGTCTATACCTATACCAAATGCGAAACCTTGAAATTTATTTGGATCTACTTTGCAGTTTTTTAAAACATTTGGATGGACCATTCCACAACCTAAAATTTCAAGCCACTTGTCTCCCTCGCCAATTATAATTTTATTATTTTCAATTCTATAACCTATATCTACTTCTGCTGATGGCTCAGTGAAAGGAAAATGGCTAGGACGAAATCTCATTTTAATTTTTTCTACTTCAAAAAATTCTTTAATAAAATAGTTGAGACAACCTTTTAAATGACCCATGTTTATGTCTTTATCTATATGAAGACCTTCTAATTGATGAAACATAGGAGTGTGGGTTTGGTCACTATCACTTCTATATGTTCTGCCTGGGGCGATTATTTTAAACGGTGGACTTCCTTTTAACATTGTACGTACTTGAACTGGTGAAGTATGAGTTCTCAACAAAGTTTTCATATCTTCATCTAAATAAAAAGTATCATGCATATCTTTTGCTGGATGATTTTCGGGTGTATTTAGCGCTGTAAAATTATTATATTCATTCTCTACATCTGGTCCCTCTTCGACAGAAAATCCTATTTCTGAAAAAATACAAGATATTTCATCAATTACTTGAGAAACTGGATGAACTTTTCCAATTTTGAAATCTTTTTCAGGTAAAGTTATATCAATTTTTTCCTTATTAACTTTTTCAATAATTTCTTTATCTAAAATTTCTGTTGATTTTTTTGAAAAAAATTCTGTTAGCTCTTTTTTTGAACTGTTTATATTAGCTGCAAAATTTTTTCTCTCATCTAGAGATAATGATCCTAGTTTTTTGAATTCTAAATTTATTATTCCGTTTTTACCAAATATTTCAGAATTTATTTTAGTTAACTCAGATAAATTTTTTGCTACCTTTATTTTTTCCTTAAATTCAAGTATTTTTTTTTCAAATTCAGACATCTAGACAGATTATTTCTTAAACAAATAAAAACAATAGACAATGATTGTTAATTAAGAGCTGCTTGAGCTTTTTTTACAATAGTTTTGAATGCCTCTGGGTTATCATATGCAATTTCTGCAAGAATTTTTCTATCAATTTTAATACCTGATTTGTTTAATCCATTAATAAATTTAGAATATGTCAAACCTTCTTGTCTTACTCCGGCGTTAATTCTCTGTATCCAAAGAGATTTAAATTCTCTTTTTTTATTTCTTCTGTCCCTATAAGCATATTGCATTGCTTTTTCCATCGCTTGTCTAGCGACTCTTATAGTATTTTTCCTTCGGCCCCACTGACCTTTAACAGCTTTTAAAACTTTTTTGTGTTTAGCTCTACTTGTTACACCACGCTTTACTCTAGACATATTAACCTCTTAAACTGTAGGGCATATAAGATTTTACAATTTTTCCATCTTGCTTTGACATTACAGTTGTTCCTCTTTGTTTTCTTATTTGCGAATTGGTTCTTTTAATCATACCATGCCTTTTACCAGCTTGAGCCATTATTACTTTTCCTCTTGCTGAAATTTTAAACCTTTTTTTAGCTGAACTTTTTGTTTTTAGTTTTGGCATAGTGGTGGGGTTATACTAATATAAATATTATTTTACAATAGATATTATAGCCTATAAAGGCTGGATTACCATGATCATTTGTTTACCATCAAATTTTGGTTGCAACTCTACTTTACCAATTGTCTCCATATCGATCTTAATTTTTTCCATTAGATCATTCCCTAACTTGGTATGTTGCATTTCTCTTCCTTTGAATCTTATAGTAAACTTCACTTTGTCTCCTTTCGAAAGAAATTTTTGAGCATTTTTAATCTTAAATGTATAATCGTGAACTTCTGTAACAGGTCTTAACTTAATCTCTTTTAATTCGATTTTTTTTTGTTTCTTTTTTGCTTTGTTTAATTTTTTCTGTTGGTCATATTTATATTTCCCCATATCCATTATTTTACAAACAGGAGGTCTTGCATTTGGAGCTATTTCAATTAAATCAAGATTTTCATCTTTTGCTTTGGATATTGCTTCTTGTAAGTTTAGTACTCCTAGATTTTCACCATCACTATTAATAACTTGCACCTCTGGAGAAGTAATTCTGTTATTAGATCTAGGACCTTTGGGTTTTGTTCTTTTTTGAAAGTAATTTTGTTTTGGAAATGGCACTTAGTTAATTGGAGGCTTGCTTAATGTAGAATATTTTTTTAAAAATTTTTCTAAATCCATGCTTTCTTGTTTTTTAGAATCTAATTTTCTAATAGTTACTGTGTTAGAGTCAACTTCTTTTTTCCCACAAATCAATAATAAAGGTATTTTTTTTAAGGAATGTTCTCTTATTTTGTAATTAAGGTTATGATTTTTTAAATCAACCTCACTAGTTATGCCAATTTGTCTTAGCTCATTGTTTACTTTTTTTGCGTAATTATCAAAATCGTCAGAGATAGGTATGACCATTGTTTGTAATGGAGAAAGCCAGAAAGGAAGTTTTCCTGAGTAATTTTCAATTAAAATTCCAATAAATCTCTCTAAGGATCCAAATAAGGCTCTATGCAGCATCACTGGAACTTTTTTTGAACCATCTTTATCAACATAGCTAGCACCTAGTCTTCCTGGTAAATTTAAATCAACTTGTAAAGTTCCACATTGCCAATCTCTTCCAATAGCATCTCTAAGAACAAATTCAATTTTAGGACCATAGAATGCTCCCTCGCCTTTATTAATGCTATATTCTAAATTTGTTTCTTTAATTGCTTTTAATAAAGCCTTTTCTGATTTGTCCCAAACATGATCTTCTCCTACTCTAACCTCTGGTCTATCTGAATATTTTAAAATTATATTTTCGAAACCTAAATCTTTATAAATTTCTAAAATTAAATTTGTTACCGACAAACATTCTTCAGTAATTTGATCTTCAGTGCAAAATATATGTGCATCGTCTTGTGTGAATGCTCTAACTCTTAGTAAGCCGTGCAAAGAACCAGAGGGCTCATATCTGTGAACCTTTCCAAATTCTGACATCTTTAATGGTAAATCTCTATAGCTTTTCAAACCTTGGTTAAACACCTGAACACATCCAGGACAATTCATTGGCTTAATTGCGAATACTTTTTCATCTGGAGTAGTAGAAGTGTACATGTTATCACCAAATTTCTCCCAATGTCCTGACTTTTCCCAAAGAGATCTATCTAAAATCTCAGGTGTATTAATTTCGTTATAACCTGCTTTATCCTGTTTTGCTCTCATGTAAGAAATTAATTTTTGAAATAAATTCCAACCTTTTTGATGCCAAAAGACTGATCCTGGACTTTCCTCTCTAAAATGAAAAAGATCCATCTCTTTACCCAATTTTCTGTGATCTCGTTTTTCTGCTTCCTCTAATCTATTTAAATATTCATCTAATTCTTTTTTTGAACCCCAACACGTGCCATATATTCTTTGAAGCATTTCGTTATCTGAGTTACCACGCCAATATGCTCCTGAAACTTTTGTAAGTTTAAAAGCTTTTCCAATTTTACCTGAAGAAGATAAATGAGGACCTCTACATAAGTCATGCCAAGTTTCGCCGTGATGATATATTGAAAGCTCCTCACTATCAGGAATGCTTTCTATAATTTCTGCTTTGTATTTTTCCCCAATTTTTTTAAAATGATTTATAGCTTTTTTCCTTTCCCATACTTCCCTTTTTGTTTTAACATCTTGATCTATAATCTCAGACATTCTAGTTTCGATCTTTAATAAATCATCGCTAGTAAAAGGTTCTTTTCTTGCAAAGTCATAATAAAAACCATTTTCAATTACTGGACCAATGGTTACTTGAGTACCAGGAAATAACTGCTGAACTGCCATTGCCATTATATGAGCTGCATCATGCCTTATAACCTCTAAACCTTCTTTATTTTTAGATGTAATTATTCTTACTTTAGAATCTTTGGTAATTTCATGGCTAAGATCTTTTAATATCCCATCAACCTCCATTACAAGAGCTTGCTTTGCTAAAGAACTACTTATTAGTCCTGCAATTTTTAAGCCATCAATTTTTTTTTCAAAATTGAGCTTTTTCCCATCTGGTAAAATAATATTAGGCATTTATTAATTTTTTGTACTCTGAATAAGTAGTATTGCACATTTTTTCAACATTAAATTTTGCGATTATATTTTTTCTACCCTCGGCACCGATTCCATTTAACGTTAATTCGCTTAAATTTAATACCTCTTTAAGTTTTTCACTTAAATTTTTTGAGTCACCAGCTTTAAATAAAAAACCAGTTTTATCATTGATAATAGTTTCATTAGAGCCACCAATGTTACTTGCAACAATTGGTTTTTCCATGGATTGTGCTTCTACCGATACTCTACCAAATGCTTCTGGCTCAATTGAGGATGAGACAATAACAGTTGATATTTCGTATGCTATTGGCATTAATTCTAAATGATCTACAAAAATAACATTACCGCTCAATCTATGTTGTTCAACCAATCTTATTAATTTTTTTTTATATATTTTCCTACCTTGGTCACTTCCAAGTATTACTGCAATAAATTCTAGTTCAGATAAATTTTTTTTTAATAAGCTTATTGCCTCAATAAACATTTCTTGGCCTTTCCATTCAGTTAATCTTCCTGGTAGTAGGATTATTTTTTTTTCGTCAGTTATATTCCATTTTTTTTTTAATAAATTTTTGTCACTTTCTTTAATTTTTTTTGGATTGAAATAGTCTGTATTTATACCTCTAAAAATAACTAAAAATTTTTTTTTATTTGACAAATATTTTGAATAATTTTCTTTTATGTGTGAAAATATAAAATTAGATCCTGCTATAATTAGATCAGATCGAACCATTACTGAATTATACCATTTTTTTAAATCACTTTTGAAATTATAAGTGCCATGAAAAGTAGTTACAAATTTTCGTCTAGTTAACTTTGTTGCAATAAGACATGACCAAGCAGGCGCTCTACTTCTAGCGTGAACTATATCTACATTAAGGAAAAAAATTATTAATGTTAATAATATAGAATTCAAAAGAATTAAAATTGGATTTTTGCTTTGAACGGGTAATCGTAATATTTTTACTTTTTTTTTATTAATATATTTTAATAAGGGTCCACCACTAGTTACAATATAAGACTTGCAATTATGTTCATGAAGATAGTGAGCTAGATCAAAACATCCAGTTTCAGCTCCTCCATAACCTAACTTTGGTATGACCTGTAGAATTTTTATTTTTGATGACATTGCAACTAATTATATATTAAGTAATAATTCTAATAAACTTTTATGAACAAAATTAAATACATTAAAATATCAAAAAATATAAAAATTAGATATTTAACAAACAACTTAAGGAAGAATCCTTATATAATTTTTTTACATGGATTTATGTCTGATATAGACGGTGAAAAACCAAAAGTATTCAGTAAATTCTGTAGTAAGCTTAAGTTGGGTTTTTTTGCTATTGAATATTCCGGACATGGAAAATCATCAGGTAAATTTACTCAGGGAAATATTACTAAGTGGAGTAATCAAGTCAACTTTTTCATAAAAAAGAAAGTTAAAAATAATAAATTTATTATTATTGGATCTAGTATGGGTTCATGGTTATCCACACTGCAATTTAAACATTTTGAAAAACAAATAAAAGGTTTTATTGGAATAGGTTCAGCTCCTGAGTTTCTTGATAAAGTTATGTGGAAAAAATTTACTAGTAAAATGAAATATGAAACTATGAAAAAAGGAGTTTATAACCTTAAACATGGTGGGTATGAGTATCCTATCACATATCAATTAATTAAAGATGGAAGAAAAAATAAAGTATTCAATAAGAAAATTTCCTCTAAAATTCCAGTAACATTATTTCACGGAACTAAAGATGAGGCAATTCCAGTAAAATTTTCTAGAAAATTAATCAAAATATTTACTAAAGCAAAACGAAAATTAGTTATAATCAAAAATGGCGATCACAGTTTATTTTTAAAAAAATATCAAAAGAAAATATTAAAAGAATTAGAAAATATAATTAATCACAGCGTTTAGCTCGCAAATCCTTGTAACTCTTTATTTGTAATTGGGTTATCTAATTTATCGATCATTTCTTTCGGACAAACCTGGTAGAAATGATTCAACTCTTGATCAAAGTTATTAATTATTTTTTCTGAAACTTTTGAATTGGTCTCTTTAAAATGTTGACTTACTAAGTTTTTCAAGTAGTTTTTCCAGTATTCTGTTTCTAATCTTTGCCAAACGACTGTTTCCGGATTAACTTTTTTTTCAAATTCTTTTTCCTCATCGTAAACGAATGCCATACCACCTGTCATTCCTGCTCCAAAATTATCGCCTATGATACCCAATATTATTACAGTTCCACCAGTCATATACTCACAACCGTTTGATCCACATCCTTCAACAACTGATGTAGCTCCAGAATTTCTCACCGCGAACCTCTCTCCAGCTTGACCAGCTGCAAATAAATTTCCTGAAGTGGCTCCATATAGAACTGTGTTACCGATAATTGTATTTTCATTTGATATCAAATTACTTTCTTCACGTAATTTTATTGAAATAGTTGCACCAGATAAACCTTTCGCGACATAATCATTAGCATCGCCTTTAAGATTGAGTTTTAAACCTTTTGTTCCAAAAGCACCAAAAGATTGACCTGCAGATCCTACAAAATTTATCTCTACGGAATTCTCAGGCAATTTATTATTTCCGAATTTTTTATATAAATTATAAGAAATTCTTGTTCCTACTGCCCGATCTGTATTTTGTATATTATAAATTTTTTCATTTTTTTTATCATTATCGATACAATCTTCAATCTCACCCCATATTTTTTGGTCAAGTGTGTCAGGGACCGAATTAATAATTTGTTTTTCGCAGAACCTTTTGTTTTTGCCTGGATCAGCTTGTACAAATAATGGGTTAAGATCTAGATCATCTAAATTAGAAGAACCCTTACTAATCTGCTTTAATAAATCTGTTCTCCCAATAATATCGTTTAGACTTTTGAAACCTAGCTCAGCGATTATTTCTCTAACCTCTTGAGCAATAAAACTAAATAGATTTACAACTTTTTCTGGTGTTCCATTGAATTTTTCTCTCAGTTTTTCATCCTGAGTACAGACCCCTACAGGACAGGTATTTGAATGGCATTGTCTAACCATTATACATCCCATCGCCACCAATGATGTGGTTGCTACACCATATTCCTCTGCACCCATCATTGCTGCAATAACTACGTCTCTTCCGGTTTTAATACCTCCATCAGTTTTTAAAGTAACAGTATGTCTAAGATTATTTAGTGTTAATACCTGATTAGCCTCTGTAAGACCCATTTCCCATGGAATTCCAACATATTTTACACTAGTTTGAGGAGAGGCCCCCGTACCACCATTATGTCCAGAGATTAAAATTATATCCGCTTTTGCTTTCGCTACTCCTGCTGCAATAGTTCCAACGCCTGATGAAGCTACTAATTTTACACTTACTCTTGCTTTTGGATTAATTTGTTTAAGATCATAAATTAATTGCGCTAAATCTTCGATAGAATAAATATCATGATGTGGTGGTGGAGAAATAAGTGTAACACCTTTCGTAGAATGTCTTAATCTAGCTATTTCATCTGTAACTTTAAAACCAGGCAGTTGTCCACCTTCACCTGGTTTTGCTCCTTGAGCAATTTTTATCTCTATTTCATTACAATTATTGAGATAGTCGACTGTCACTCCAAAACGCGCTGATGCTATTTGCTTTACTCTAGAATTTGCGGTGTCACCATTAGACATTATTTTAAATCTCTCAGAGTCTTCTCCTCCTTCTCCACTACAGGATGCCCCTTTAATTCTGTTCATAGCTACTGCTAACGTCTCGTGGGCCTCTTTTGACAATGCGCCATGAGACATACTTCCGCTACCAAATCTTTTTAAAATATTTTCAATTGGTTCAACCTCTTCAATCCCTACAGATGTTTTTTTATTAAAATCAACTAAATCTCTTAAACTTATAGGTGGTAGGTTATAAATGCCTTTAGCATATTTTTTATATGTTTCATATGAGCCTGTTGCTACTGCGCTTTGTAAAAGATGTATTAATTTCCCTTGATACTGATGTTTTTCACCATTTTTTCTATATCTATAAATTCCACCAATTGGCAGGATATTTGCACCAGTTTGAAAAGCATCTTTATGAATTGATCTAATTTTTTTTTCTATTCCTGTTAATCCAATTCCAGAAATTTTGGACATCATTCCAGGGAAATACTCATTAACTACAGTTCTACTTAAACCTACTGTTTCAAAGTTACACCCACCTCGATAAGAACTTAAAACTGATATACCCATCTTAGACATTATTTTAAGCAGTCCAAGATTAACTGATTTAATATATCTAACTATACAATCTTCGAAACTTAAATTTTTGAATAATTTTTTTTTAAATCTTTCATACAAACTATCAAAAGCTAAATATGGATTTACTGTAGTCGCACCAACACCTATTACGGTTGCAAAAGAATGTGTATCTAAACATTCGCCTGATTGCACGTTTATTGAAACATATCCTCTAAGTCCCAATTTGACCAAATTTGTATGAATTGCACCAACGCTTAATAGAGTAGGTATAGGATATTTATCATCTGAAATATCTTTGTCAGATATGACTATCTGCGTTATTCCTTGTCTAACAGCAATTTCAGTCTCTTTTTTAAGCCTGTTTAAAGCGTCTTCGAGTGTTTCTCCATTTTTAAAAGTGCAGTCGAAAATTTTATAATTGTTTCCAAAGTAAGTTATAAACTTTTGAAACTGCGAATTTGATAAGATTGGGCTGTTGAGGACATATATGTTTTCCTCTGTAAGATTATTAAAATCAAGAATATTTCCTAAATTACCAAATCTAGTTTTTAAACTCATAACTTTATTCTCTCTTAATGAGTCAATTGGAGGGTTAGTTACTTGGCTAAAATTTTGTCTGAAGTAATGATACAAAGGTCTGTATTTATCAGAGAGAACTGCTAAAGGTGTATCATCTCCCATTGATCCAGTTGCTTCTTTTGCATCTTCTGCCATTGGATGGAGAATTAGTTCTAAGTCCTCTAAACTATATCCAAAAGTATGCTGACGTTTTCTAAGTTCTGAGCCCTCATAATTATTATTTTCTTTTTCTATAGGAAACTTTTTATCTAGGTCAATGATTTGATTATTAAAATGCTTATATTCTTTCGCTAAATAGTCTTTGATCTGGCTGTTTGTAAATACTTTGCCCTTCTCAATTCTAACTCCTATTATCTCCCCGGGTCCCAATCTTCCTTTTCTTATAATTTTCTTTTCATTCAAATCAACCATACCGGTCTCAGATCCTGCAAATAAAAGTTTATCTCTGGTTATGGTAAATCTTAATGGTCTTAATCCATTTCTGTCTGATGCTGCAATTACCCATTCATTATCAGTGCCTGCTAATGCTGCTGGTCCATCCCAAGGCTCCATTGTACTATTTAAGAAATTAAATAATTTTAACTGATTTTTTGGTAAGATTTTACTCTTCTTCGACCAAGCGTCTGGTATCAACATTAACTTGGTTAACGGTGCTGAATGACCTGACATACTTAAAAGTTCAAATACGTTATCCAATGATGCTGAGTCTGAATTACCTTCGGGAATTACTGGTTTTAAATTTTCCATGTTATCATAGTTTGAGTCAAACATTTCTTCCTCGTGAACTTTCATCCAGTTTACATTTCCCTTTAAAGTATTTATCTCACCATTATGTGCAATTGACCTGAAAGGTTGAGCGAGGTCCCAACTTGGTGCTGTATTGGTTGAAAATCTTTGGTGAAATATTGCATATCTTGATATGAACCTTTCATCTTTTAGGTCTAGGTAAAAATCTGATAATGCTTCTGCTAAAAACATTCCTTTATAAATAATTGACTTTGAGCTGAAAGAACAAATATAAAAATTATTCAAATGTTTCTGTCTACAGGACTTTTCTATTTTTCTTCTAGTCTCGTAGAGTTTTCTCTCTAAATTTTTACCTCTAATTTCTTTATCATTTGTTTTAAATAAAACTTGAGCTATTTCTGGTCTTGTTAGCTCGGCTTTTTCACCTAAAACTTTTGAATCTACTGGAACCTGTCTCCATCCATAAATGTAAAAATTATTTTTGGTTAATTCGCTCTCAACTATAGTTCTGCAGCTTTCTTGTGCAGAATAATCATTTCTTGGAAGAAATATCATACCCACACAAACCTCATCATCAAAATTATGTTTGTGGCCTGTGACCTCTATTTTTTCTACAAAAAAATCAGATGGTATTTCAATATGAATACCTGCACCATCACCGGTTTTCCCATCCGCATCGACGGCTCCCCTGTGCCAAACAGCTTTCAGTGCTTGTATTCCATATTCTACTACTTTCCTACTTTTTTTACCTTCTGTTGAAGCTACTAATCCGACACCACATGCGTCATGCTCCATTTTTTCTGAGTAGACATGGTTTTTTTTAAGTTTTTTTAAATTCTTATCTCTTAAATTCATCAAGCAACTTTTTTCTTTCTCTTTGAGTTTACATATTTAATGATTTGATCAGAAACATCTCTTCCATCTTTTATAGCCCAAACAACTAGGGATGCTCCTCTAACAATATCACCAGCAGCAAAAACCCCTGGCACTGAAGTTTCCATTGTTTCATAATCAATTTTAATTGTTCCCCACTTAGTAACTTTTAGTCTTTCCTCGTTAAATAAGTTTGGTAAATCTTCTGGATCAAAACCCAAAGACTTAATTACTAAATCAGCATTAATAATATAATTTGAGTCTTTAATTATTTCTGGTCTTCTCCTTCCACTATCATCAGGTTCTCCAAGCATAATTTTATTTACTTCAACGCTTTCAACTTTATTATTTCCATTAAATTTTGCTGGACTTGATAGCCATACAAATTCTATTCCTTCCTCCTCTGCGTTTTGGACTTCTCTAGCTGACCCAGGCATATTCTCTTTATCTCGCCTATATAAACATTTTACGGATTTTGCCTCTTGTCTGATTGCCGTTCTTACACAATCCATTGCTGTATCGCCTCCTCCGATTACAACCACATTTTTTCCCTTGGCGTTTAAAGTACCGTTATCGAATAATTCTACTTTATCTCCTAAGCCTTTTTTGTTTGAAGCAGTCAAAAATTCCATTGCGGGGAAGATATTAGCTAAGTCGCTACCTGGTAAATTTATTTCTCTTGCTTTGTAAACACCAGTAGAAATTAAAATTGCGTCGTGCCTATCTCTTAAATCCTTTAATGAAGCGTCTTTACCTACTTCAAAATTATGAACAAATTTTATTCCACTCTTTTCTAATAGTTGAGTCCTTCTTTGAACAACATATTTTTCAAGTTTAAAATTAGGTATACCATAAATTAAAAGTCCACCAGATCTATCATATCGGTCATAAATAGTTACTTGGAAATTTTGTTTTCTAAGTTCCTCTGCACAAGCTAGACCAGCAGGTCCAGCGCCTATTATACCGATGCTTTCACTTCTTTCTTCTTTAACTTGAATTGGTTTAACCCAACCTTGCTCCCACGCATTCTCTGTAATGAATTTTTCTACTGAACCAATTGTTACAGTTCCATGACCTGATTGTTCGATAACACAGTTGCCCTCGCATAATCGATCTTGAGGACATATTCTCCCACAGACCTCGGGCATATTGTTTGTACTTTGAGATAGCTGATATGCTTCCTCTAACCTACCCTCAGCAGTTAATTTTAGCCAATCAGGTATATTGTTACTTAAAGGACAGTGAACCTGGCAAAAAGGTACACCACATTGAGAACACCTGCTTGATTGCTCTTTTGCTTTTGGAGAAATAAACTCTTTATAAATCTCATTAAAGTCGTCTTTTCTTTCCTTTACACCTCTTTTAGGTGGTGTTTGTTGACCTAAATCCACAAATTTTAGCATTTTTTCTGACATAGTGGGGGACTCGTACACCAAAATTAGTTAATCTGAAAGTTAAATAAGGACAATAGTACTGTCTTATTATTTAAAAAAATTAGCAATTTAAGCCATTTTTACAAATTAAGCATATTAGATATGCATTCATGGAATTGCTTTATTTTGATTTTATTTAGTTTTAGAAAATTAAATCAATGACCTCTTATTATTTAGAAATTTTATTACTTTCTATTATCCAAGGCATATCGGAGTTTATTCCTGTAAGCTCATCGGCACATTTATTGTTATTTTCAAAAATTAAAGCGTCGAATTTTTCGTCTTTAGAAATTGATGTTAGTCTGCATTTAGGGTCCCTTATTGCAATTATAGTATATTTTTGGAAAGACCTTTTAAATGTTTATAAAAGTAAAGAGTTATTGAATTTAATATTTTTTGGGTCAATACCTTTGTTAATTGTCGGTTTCTTTTTTTATAGTTTTGGATTTATTGATCATGTTAGAAACTTAAAGGTAATTGCTTGGACAACTCTAATATTTGGTGTTCTTTTATATTTTTCTGATAAAAAAACTCAGAATAAAAATATTAAAAAAAATTTAAATCTAAAAAACATATTTTTAATAGGTTTTTTTCAAGCATTATCTATAATACCTGGGGTTAGTAGATCGGGTATAATTATTACAGGTTGTAGATTTTCAAACTTTAATAGAGTTGATGCAGCAAAAATTTCATTTTTTTTGTCAATACCTGCGTTAACAGGTGCAAGTTTTTTAAGCTTAAATGATTTGCCAGATAAAACTTTCGAATTTAATTTAGCAATATTCTTATCAATTTTATTTTCATTTATTTTTTCATATATGACAATAAAATTTTTACTTTACTATTTAAAAAAATTTTCCTTAAGTATTTTTGTTTACTATAGATTGTTATTGTCTTTATTATTATTTATTATCGCGTACAGTTAGTTTTTTAAATGATGGTGTAATTTGGGATAGGATAACTGCGATTAGAATTATAAAGCAACCTAATATATTACTGAAATCTAACATTTGGTTAAGTATTATCCATCCTGCTAATGCTGCAAATACTCCCTCTAAAGAGTAAATTATAGCAGCAGGAGCTTCCTCAATATTTTTTTGGGCATACATTTGCAAAGTAAAAGCAATTCCTCCTGAAAGAAAACCAGCGTAAATAATCGAATAGTTTTCTAAAAGAATATTTGTCAAATTTATTTCTTCAAATAATAATGCAAATAAAAGTGAGTACATGCCAACCAATATTGCCTGCAATGCAGCAAAAAAAATTGGAATATCAAATTTCTCCATAAATTTTCCTGCAAAAATTATATGCAATGCCCAAAATACTGAACATAATATTACTAAGCTATCCCCAATCAAAATTTCTGAATTTGAAAAATCACTTAAGAAGTAAACACCAATAATACAAAGTAATATTGAGGGCCAAATACTCCAATGTACTTTGATTTTGTAAATTATGAATAAAATTATTGGAACTAATGGAACATAGAAAACCGTAAAAAATGCAGCATTAGCTATGTTGGTGTACAATAAAGAGGTTTGTTGAAGGTAGGTGCCAAAAAATAACGATAAACTCATCAAAAATAGATATTTAAAGAAAAGTTTTTTATCTAAATTAATATTTTCAATTATTTTTCCCCTTTCAACTAATAAGGCTATTGGTAAGACTGTTACAAAACCTACAAAGAACCTTGCTGCGTTAAAAGTTAATGGACCAATATTGTCCATTCCAGTATCTTGGGCAATAAAAGCTGTTCCCCAAATAAAAGTTGTGATTAAGGCGCAAATTAAGGATATCGATTTACTCATTTATAAGGTTAAATGATATTGTGTATTCTACAAGAGCTGTCAAAATCTTCTTTATTAATATAACAGCCAGACATTTTTCTTTCCCCGCTAAATGATCCTCTACCGTGAAGTATTCTCCAATTATTAAATATTAATAATTCCCCTGGTTTAAGCACATGTCTCCACTGATATTCTTTATTATTTGCAATTAAATCAAATTCTTTTATAGCCTCATAAAATTTTTTAGTTTTATCTTCACTAAATTTAAATGGTGCACGGTCATAATTATTGAAACTGACTTGAATTAGTTCACTATCGGAATTAACCCTAAATATAGGTCTTTTTGCTTTGAGGAAAACTCCATCTCCAATATATTGACCAGTGACTTCAATCTGGGTTAATAAATCATAAATTTCTTTTTTTTCATTTTTAATTTTTTCCGCAATTTTAAAACCATCAACCATTATAGACTCTCCTCCAGAAGCCTTGTAATGACAACACAACAACAATTGAAGACCTGGCGCATCATTGCTGTAAGTAGAATCTGTGTGTGGTCTAAGCTCCTCTTGTGTGTATGCACTGTCTGCCTTATCCTCATTAGACTCAAAACTCCACAACCCACCAAAAATTGATTCTCTTACATAACCAATTTTTTTAGCTATTTTTTCTACTGAGCTCATTTCAGTTTTACAATTTTGAATTACAGTAAAACCATATTCGTATAATTTTTTTAGAAAAAGTTTGTAACCATCCTCTGAAATGGCTTCATTAAAATCTGTGTATATATTTTGGTCTAGGTCCTTATTTGTCCAAATTTTTAAATTTGGATATTTATTATTAGATTTTGTTAAATTGTTTAAAAAAAAATCAGCAGTATAGTTTATACTTTTATTTAAATCGGACCAAAAAATGTCAATGGAATTGCCATTATCTTTTACCTCAGCTTTTTTAATATGTAAATTTGTATCTAATTTTGCTGTAAATATTTTTCTTTGATGACTTCTCTTATCCCAGCTATTATCATCCTGGGCATGATCTCTTAGCCAAATATTCAAAAAAATTTCTTCTTTATTAGAAAAGAAAATTTTTAATTTATCAGGTAATATTTCTACATTTTTAATCATTTTTATAAGTAGTAATATTTCTACCACAATTGTATCTATTTTAGGACAAGTTTTAATCTTTAATTACACTAATGATTAAATTTATTATCAAAAAAATATTTAGTATTAATAAAAGTAATGACCTAGATGCCAGGGTTTGGATACAATATGCTTTGCTTAAAAAGAGAATTAATTAAATTTAAAAATTAGTCTCTTTCGATACACATCGCGATACCCATTCCTCCACCAATACAAAGAGTTCCTAAACCTTTTTTTACATTTCTTCTGATCATTTCATGAATTAAGGTAACAATTATTCTTGTACCAGAAGCTCCTATAGGGTGGCCAAGAGCAATAGCTCCTCCATTTACGTTTACAATTTCTTTTGGTATTTTTAGATCTTTAATAACCGCTAAACTTTGGGCTGCAAAAGCTTCGTTAGACTCGACTAAATCCAAATCTTTTATTTCCCAATTAGCTTTTTCAAGTGCTTTTTTTGCTGATGGTATAGGGCCTGACCCCATTAATGCAGGATCAACACCACAAGAAGCCCAGGAGACTATTTTTACTAAAGGATTTAATTTTCTTCTTTCTGACTCACTTCTCTGCATCATAATAACCCCTGCAGCTCCATCATTAATTCCAGAGGAGTTTCCTGGGGTTACAGTTCCATTCTCCTTAAAAATTGTTTTTAATTTTGCCAAGCTGTCAGTTGTAACATCGGATCTTGGATGCTCATCTAATACACCAAATTCGTTTAAAATCTCGTCCTCAAACTTATTATTTTTTATAGCTTCTTGTGCTTTAGCTTGAGATTCAAAAGCGAATTTATCTTGTTCTTTTCTGGAAATATTCCATTTTTCTGCAACATTCTCGGCTGTAACACCCATATGATATTTGTTATAAACATCTATTAGTCCATCTTTAAGCATCACATCTTTATCACAATTTGTCATACTCTCTTGACCACCAGCAAGTATGATACTTGCGTCATTTAACTTTAAATTTTGATATGCGGAAACAATACTTCTTAATCCTGAACCGCAAACTTGATTTACGATATAAGCTGTTTTGTTTATAGGTATTTCAGCCTTGATTGCTGCTTGTCTTGCTGGATTTTGACCTGTATTGCCTGTAAGTACTTGCCCCATTACAACTTCATTTATATGCTCTGGGGAAATTTTAGATATTTTCAATAATTTTTTTATAACAGCGGCACCCAAATCGTGAGCTTGATAAGATGATAGACTACCTTTGTATTTGCCTATTGGTGTTCGTATAGCGTTAGTGATAACAATATCATTAAAATTTTTTGACATTTCAAATACAATAATTGCTAAATTAATAAATTACATTAAAAATATAAAGAATTAAAATATAAAAGTGCGCCTGTAGCTCAATTGGATAGAGCGCTTGGCTACGGACCAGGAGGTTCTGGGTTCGACTCCTAGCAGGCGCACCAGGAAAGGAATCTATGAAAATATCTTTACAATCTTCTGTGATTTACTTTTTTTTAATTGTTGCAATAATATTAATTTTAATAACTTTGATTATATAATGAAGAAATTTGAAAATATAAGTACAAAACCTGGTTTTATGAAACATAACGGTGGGTTAATGTTTCGAAAAATTAATAAGAATAAATATCAATTTAAAACTACCGTTAAAAAAATTCATTTAAATAGAGCAGGAATTACCCATGGAGGTTTTCTTTCTGGAATTATAGATGCAGGTTCTGGTACAGCAGTACACAGAGCCTCTGGTAACAAACATGTCTGTGTAACTATATCTCTAGATATCAAATTTATAGGGTCTAGTGAAATAGGTGACAAAATCATTGGAGATGTAGAAATACAAAAAGTTACAAACTCTCTTATTTTTATGAGATGTAAATTATCTTCAAATAAAAAAATTTTAGCAATTGGTTCTGGTGTGTGGAAAAAAACTAGAAGAAACTTTATAAATTAATGAAAAAAAAATTTAAGTATATTTTGTATGGATTAATATATGTAATATTAATTTTTTTAATGGCACTATATTTTTATAAAAATGGTATAAGTTTAATTTAACTAATCTTTAAGCTCTTTAATATTTTCAAAATTTTTTAGTATTTCTGGGTTAGAAATAGCTTCAATATTTTTAATTTCGTTTCCTTCAATTATGTTTTTCACAGCCAATTCAACGATTTTACCATTTTTAGTTCTTGGTATGTCTCCAATTTGAATTAATTTATTTGGGACATGTCTGGGAGAAGCATATTTACGTATGCTTTTTTTTATTTCTATTTTGAGTTTTTCAGATAATTTTATATTTTTTTTTAAGACTAAAAATAAAATAATCCTAATATCATTCTTCCAGTTTTGACCTATCGCTAATCCTTCCTCTATCTCAGAAAATCTCTCAAGAACAGTGTAAATTTCGGCCGTACCCAATCTTACTCCTCCAGGATTTAATGTTGCATCTGATCTCCCATAAATCACAAAACTATTTGATTTAGTTTTTTCTGCAAAATCCCCATGATGCCAAACTCCTGGGTATTTGTTAAAATAAGCATTTTTAAATTTAGTATCATTTTTATCTTTCCAAAATTTTATTGGCATTGATGGAAATGCATTTTTACAAACTAATTCACCTTTTTTATTTTTTACCGATCTACCTTTATCATTATAAACATCTACGTCCATTCCAAGACCACAGTTTTGAATCTGGCCTTTGACAACAGGTTCATAAATGTTTCCCAAAACAAAACAAGAGACAATGTCAGTCCCACCTGAAATTGATGCTAAATGAACATTTGATTTAACTTTTTTATAAATGAATTCAAAACCATTACCTGATAATGGAGAACCTGTTGAGCAAATAGTTCTTAATTTCTCTAGCTTATATTTTGATTTAATATTTACTTTATCTTTATTGAGTGTATCAATGTATTTAGCACTGACCCCAAATAATGTAACTTTTTCCTCATTTGCAATTTTGAATAGTAGGTCTTTTCTTTTATACATTGGAAAGCCATCAAATAATAATAAAGATGCTTTAGACGATAAAGCGCTAACAAGCCAATTCCACATCATCCATCCGCAGGTGGTGAAATAAAAAACTTTATCTCCAGGTTTTATATCACAATGCAATTGATGCTCTTTCAAATGTTGTAATAATACACCACCTGCTCTATGACAAATACATTTTGGTTTTCCTGTAGTGCCACTAGAATATAAAATTGCAAGTTCATGCTCAAAGTCAAATTTTTTAAATTCAATTTTCGACGTATTAGTTTTAAGAATATCTTTCCACTTATAGATTTTTATTTTTTTTATTTTTTTTGTATCTAAATTTTTTTTACCAGGATAATTTATCACCAAAACTTTTTTTATACTTTTTATATTTTTGATAATTTCTGGGACTCTGCTTAAAACGTTTATTTCTTTACCATTATAGTAATATCTATCTACAACGATTAAAATCTTTGGATCAATTTGAGAAAATCTTTCAATCACACCTTGTGTACCAAAATCAGGAGAACAGGAAGACCATATTGCTCCTATTGAGGATGTTGCTAAAAAGCATTCAACAGTTTCTGTTATATTTGGTAAGTAAGCCGCAACCCTATCTTTTGATTTTATGTCATTATTTTTTAAAAATGAAATAATCTTACTTGTATTATTATAAAGTTCTTTCCAAGTTTTTTTTTCAGTAAAACCATTTTCAGATTTAAATGTGATCGCTAAATCTGCATCTTTTTTTCTAAGCATATTTTCAGCAAAATTTAATTTAGAGTTAAATAAAAATTTACTTTGATACAAATTTTTGGATAGTTTTATTTTTTCTTTCTTTTCACCATATACTTTAGCAAAATCCCAAATTGAACTCCAAAAATATTTAGGTTGTTTTATGCTCCAATTAAGTAAACTTTTATAATTTTTAATTTTTTTTGTTTTGTAATTAATTTTTAGAAATTTTTCATAACGGTAAAGATTGGAGTTTTCTATCTGACTTGTACTGGCTTTCCACAAAATTTTAGTCATAATTTCTTATATTGAAATAATTTCAATTATGTTATTCTTTAATTATAAAAAAAAGAAAAATGAGAACTTTTCATTGAACGATTCGGACTATTTTTAACCTATTTTTGTTCTTTTTAGATAACAATATGTAGTTATAAAAATAATTGATATACAAATAGTAGATAATGCAAAAAGATAAAATCACCGCTGTTCTTGGCCCTACAAATACTGGAAAAACTTTTATGGCTATCGAAACAATGCTTGGTTTTGACTCGGGTATGATTGGCTTCCCATTACGATTGCTAGCAAGAGAGGTGTACGATAAAATTGTTAATAGAGTAGGTGTAAACAATGTTGCTTTAATTACTGGAGAAGAAAAAATAATACCAGCTAATTCAAAATACTTTTTGTGTACAGTAGAGTCGATGCCAATTGATAAGCAATTGGATTTTGTTGGGATCGATGAAATTCAGATGTGCTCTGATCGGGAAAGGGGTCATATTTTTACAGACAGATTATTAAATTTAAGAGGTGAAAAACTAACTATGCTAATGGGATCTAACACAATGAAATCTCTATTATCAAATTTAAAAGAGGATATAGAATTCATAAGCAAAGATAGGCTTTCACAACTTACTTATAGTGGCTATAAAAAAATATCTAGAATAGAAAGAAAAAGCGCAATTATAGCCTTCTCTGCTGAAGAGGTATACGCGATTGCAGAACTTTTAAGGAGACAGAAGGGTGGAGCAGCTATTGTCATGGGTTCACTAAGTCCTAAAACAAGAAACTCTCAAGTTGAGTTATACCAGAAAGGTGATGTTGATTATTTGGTAGCTACAGATGCAATAGGAATGGGTATCAATATGGATTTAGATAATATTTATTTTTCTAATCTAAAGAAATTTGATGGAAAAAAACTAAGAAGACTTAATTTATCAGAGATTGGGCAAATTTCAGGACGAGCGGGTCGAAATAAAAACGATGGTTCTTTCGGTATAACTGGAGAATGTAAAGAAATTACTTCCGAAGAAGTCGAACTTTTAGAGAAACATAAATTTGAGGATATAAGAAATATATTTTGGAGAAATTCTAATTTGGACTTTAGATCTATAAATAATTTAATAAAAACTTTAGAGGAAAAGCCAAACAAGGATTGGTTGAGAAGAATAAGTGAATGTGAAGACGAAAAAGTACTTAAATATTTGATAAAAGATAATGATCTTAATATTGAGGAAAAATCCGAAGAATTAAAACTTTTGTGGGAATGTTGTCAAATTCCAGATTTTGTTAAAAAAACATATGGACATCATCTTGAAATAGTTAAGAAAGTTTTTCAATTTTTAAAAGGTGGTAAAGCAAAAATTACTAATCAATACATGAAAGCTCAATTATCAAATCTAGATAAGTTAGAGGGAAATGTAGATTCTATTTCGAATAGAATTGCTAATGTAAGAACTTGGTCTTATGTCGCGAATAAATCAAATTGGGTCGAAAATCAGGATTACTGGATAGAAAGGACCAAATACTTGGAAGATAAATTATCTGATAGATTGCATGAAGAATTAACTAAGAGCTTTATAGACAAAAGAGCAAGTGTTTTAGCGAAAGGTTTAAAGCAAGATATTACTTTTGAAACAAAAATTATTGAAAATGAGAGAGTTCTTATAAACGATCAATTCATAGGAACATTAAAAGGATTAAAAATGGATTTAGACCTTAAAATAGGAGCACTGGATGCAGACATTAAATCATTAAAGAAAGCTGCAAGACAAAATGTTGCCCCTGAAATATTAAGAAGAATTAATTTAATTCTGAAATGTAATGATTTTGAATTGAATGAGGACTTTAAAATTTATTGGAATAAATATCCAATAGCAAAATTATGTCCTGGTAAAGATTATTTAAACCCTGAAATTGAATTAATTATAGATGACATGATTGAATATACGGATCAAAAAGATCTTAAAGATTACCTTGTAAAATGGCTGTCAAATAAAATTACAATTGAATTAGATTCTTTATTCAAACTTAAGTCAATAAAAGAAAGCAACTCACAGGTAAGAGCTTTAAGCTATCAATTATACGAAAACTATGGAGTGGTAAAAAGGGAAAAAGTAGTATCATTAGTTAAAAAACTAACCCAAGAAGACAGGAAATCTTTAAGAGATATAGGTGTCAAATTTGGCAGATATCACATTTTTCTTTTTAAATTATTTAAACCCAAACAAGTTTCATTAAGAGTTTTGTTGTGGAAGAATTTTAAACAAATTAATTTAACACTGAAGCCTCCAACATTTGGTCTTAATTTTACAGATGATCCAAAATTTGAAAATAAAGATTTTATGTTGCTGTGTGGCTTTGAAAAATTTGATAGGTTTTTTGTGAGAATTGACATTTTAGAAAGACTGTTTATTCATATTATAAAAAATAATTTAGAAAATAATCAGGAAGTAAAACTTGTCCCTGAAATGTTAAATTTATTAGGGTGTAATAAAGAAAATTTTATAAAATTAATAAAAAATATGAATTACAAACTATTTGAAAAAAATAATGAGACATATTTTAAATATAATCCTAGAAAAATTAATTACAGGCAAAAAAATAAATTTAATAGTGATAACCCATTTAATGTTTTGAACCAAATAAACTTTGATTAATGTTTGATTTCCTAAAAGATAAAACTGCTGACAAAAGTAAAAGAGAATTTTCTTTAATAGAGGTGGCTTGTCTATTAATTCATGCCTCTAAAATAGATCAAAATTATACTGAAAAAGAAAAGGAAATTGTTAAAAAAACATTATTAAATCTTGATACAAGCCCAAATGAAATCGAAAAGATTATTAAGGAAGCAGAAAAAATAGAAAGTGATTCAAACCAAATCCTGGATTTTACAAAAAATTTAAAGAACGTAGATGAAGAAATGAAATTAATTGTTGTTGAGTCTCTGTGGGAAATTATTTACTCAGATAATGAATCAGACATGTATGAGGCAAATTTGATGAGAAGATTAACAGGACTGTTATACCTAGATCCAAAAAAAGTTGGTGAAATAAAAGAAAGAGTAAATTTAAAACTTAAATGACTTATATAGTTAATGATAAATGTATTAAATGTAAATTAATGACTTGTGTCGAAGTTTGTCCAGTTGATTGTTTTTATGAAGGAAAAAATATGCTTGTAATTAAACCTGATGAGTGTATAGATTGTGGCGTTTGTGAACCTGAGTGTCCTATAGGTGCAATTGAACCAGACACAAATGATGGAACAGAAAAATGGTTAGATATTAATAAAAAATATTCAGATGTATGGCCAAATATTAAAGAAAAAAAAGAAAGTCCTTACGGAGACAAATTAAAAGATGAAAAAAATAAATTTGAAAAGTATTTTGAAGAAAACATTTAAAAAAAAAAATAAGCAGACTAAAACTACATCTAAAAAAAAGAAATCTGTAAAAGCTGAAAAGATAAACAAAAAAGTCAAAACAGTAAAATTAAGAAAAAATAATGAGAAAAAAATAAAAGTTGATAAAAAAATCAAACAGAAGAAAGGTGAAAATAATGAGCAAAATTTAAGACTTACTAAAAATATCACAGATCAAAAACCTGAGATAAAAAAGATTAAAAAACAATCTACTGAAAAAAGAGTTTACAAAATTAAAGACTATGTAGTTTATCCGAAACATGGTGTTGGACAAATAATTGAATTCAAGAAAATTAATATTGGTGGAATTGATGTAGAAACTTATGTCCTAAAATTTGAAAAGGACAAAGCTAACGGAATGATACCTGTTAATAAACAATCACATTTGAGACCCTTGGCAACAATAAATCAAATTAATAAATGTGTAAGTATACTTAAAAGCAAGCCTAAGATTAAGAGGTCTATGTGGAGTAGAAGAGCCCAGGAGTACGAAGCAAAAATTTCATCGGGTAAAATTTATGAGTTAGCAGAAGTAGTTAGAGATCTGAATAAAGGTGAAGATCTAATGATCGACCAATCGTATAGTGAAAGACAGTTATTCGAGAAAGCCTACGAAAGACTACTTACAGAATTTCAGATAGTTTTAGGCACAAATTTGGAGAATACTCAAAAAAAATTGGATAAAGCGTTAAAACGAAATTTAGATAAAAATTTAGATAAAGAGACTACTAAAGCAGTTTCTAACGAAGCAAAAGTTACTCCAAACGAAACAGTAAGTGACACTAACGAAGTTTCCGAGAGCGTATAAAAAAAAACGCTTCCCACGCAATCGCCATGAGAAGCGTAATTTATTAAAGAAAAAGAATACTAAACTATCTTCTTCTTCTTTTCTTAGCTTTTTTAGCTTTCTTTTTCTTTTTAGCTTTTTTTCTTCTTTTAGCCATTTTTAGCTCCCTTGTTTTACGAAT
>ENA-OSEY01000637-OSEY01000637.1-marine-metagenome-genome-assembly--contig:-NODE-637-length-25011-cov-3.721224_pt1 | contig 25011 bp, 20 predicted proteins | sample MGYA00248465_ERZ534230 | MGnify/ENA primary metagenome ERZ534230 (study PRJEB26409, sample SAMN06344110) | marine metagenome | isolation source: Sea water from surface | place: Atlantic Ocean:Southern...
GTTGTGGGTGGCCTCCAGCAGCTGCACAGGTTCGGTGCTGCTCATGGCTCCCACCAGCTCCAACAACTCCTGTTCAGGCACGGCCCCCAGCAGATCCCACACCGCAGCGGCTTCGATCGGTGGCGGCAGCAGGCTCAGCTGATCCAGCAGGCTTTCCGCATCCCGCAGGCCTCCCTGGGACCGCTGGGCCACCACATGAATGGCTTCAGGCTTGATCTCGATCGCTTCCTGTTCGGCGATCCAGCTCAGATGCTTGTTGAGGGCATCCAGAGGAATGCGTCGGAAATCAAAGCGTTGACAACGGCTGAGGATCGTCGGCAGCACCCGTTGCGGGTCGGTGGTGGCGAGCACGAACACCACCTGCGGCGGGGGCTCCTCCAGGGTTTTCAGCAGGGCGTTGAAGGCTGCGGTGGAGAGCATGTGGCACTCGTCCACCACGTACACCTTCCAGCGGGCCTGCACCGGTGCGAAGCGGGAGCGTTCGATCAGCTCGCGGATGTTGTCGACGCCGGTGTTGGAGGCGGCATCGATCTCGATCACATCGAGGGCGGTGCCGGCGGCGATCGTGGTGCAGAGCTCGCAGGTCCCGCAGGGCTCTGGGGTGGGCCCTTCGCTGTTCAGGCAATTGAGCGAGCGGGCCAGGATGCGGGCGCTGGAGGTTTTGCCGGTGCCGCGGGGGCCACTGAACAGATAGGCCGGGGCAATCCGATTGCTGGTGAGGGCGTGGCCCAGGGTGGCGGCGATCGCCTCCTGCCCCACCAGCTGATCAAAGCGCTGGGGCCGGTATTTGTGATGCAGCGGCTGGTAGGCCGAACTCATGCGCCGCGAGCGTTGAAAGGAGATTACTCAGAGGAATCGGAGCCTGGAAGGGCGGGGTGCTGCTGGAGCAGGGCATCAATCCGTTGTTTCAGGTCTTCGACGGCGGCCAGTTCATCGGCCAGGCTCTGGCCGATGAGCAACAGCCGGCGATCCGTTCCCTCTCCTGCCCGTTCCAGCAGACCCTCCAACTTGTGCAGCAGCGAGAGGCGCAGGCGTTCCAGCTTCTCCACACCCCGTCTGGCCCTGGCGCGGGCGTCGTCATCAAGCAGGCCCCGTTGCACCAGGAGCTCCAGGCCACGCATCAGCGCCGAAGGCATCAGCCCGCTCCAGTGGCGGGCCCGCTCCAGCACGGAGTCCACCTGGCCACTGCGATGACGTCCGGTTTTGCACCAGGTGGCGAAGTGCTCGCAGTTGTTGAACAGCAGGTTGTAGTCCTGTTCTCCCAGCCGTCCCATGGCCCGGCGCAGGGTCACACCCTGTGGAGACGCCTTGACGTAGTTGATCACCCGCAGCGATTGCCCCTGGCTGAACTCCTCCAAGGGGCTGCGCAGGATTTCACGCCCTTCCAGATAGTGGGCGACGGTTCCGTCGCCGAGGTCAATGCCGTGGTGGTTGAACAGGCCGTGCTGACGCGGCACCTCCAGGTGGTCAGCGGCAGCCAAGACTTCAGGCGGTCTTCTGTTGTTCCGTGCCAGGCAGGGGGAGCACCTTGCCGCCCGTGTGTTCCTCCACCATCGCCCGGGTGACGGTGAACTCCTTCACCGATGTCTGGGAAGGAAGGTCGTACATCAGGTCCAGCATCAACTCCTCAACGATGCCGCGCAATGCGCGGGCTCCGGTCTTGCGCCGGTGGGCCTCCTGGGCGATCGCCTCGATGGCGTCATCGGCGAACTGCAGTTGCACGTTGTCCATGCTCAGCAGGGTGCGGAACTGCTTCACCAGAGCATCGCGGGGTTCGGTGAGGATCGATTGCAGGGCGCTTTCGTCCAGGGGCTCCAGCACGGCACTCACCGGCATCCGCCCGATGAATTCGGGGATCAGGCCGTAGCGCACCAGATCATCCGGCTCCAGGTGCCGCAGCACCTGGGCGGCCTGAAGGTCGCGGTTGGCGCGGCTGCGTCCACGGCCGTCGCTGGGCATGAAGCCGATGGCATTGCGGCCCATGCGTTTCTGCACCACGTCTTCCAGGCCGACGAAGGCACCACCGCAGATGAACAGAATCTGGCTGGTGTCGATCTGGATGCAGTCCTGATAGGGATGCTTTCGGCCTCCTTGGGGCGGCACGTTGGCCACCGTGCCTTCAAGCATTTTCAGCAAGGCCTGTTGCACCCCTTCGCCGGACACATCCCTTGTGATCGAGGGGTTCTCGCTCTTGCGGGCGATCTTGTCGATTTCATCGATGTAGATGATCCCCCGCTGGGCCTGGTCCACATCCATGTCGGCCTTCTGCAGCAGCCGCAGCAGGATGTTTTCCACGTCCTCACCCACGTAGCCCGCTTCGGTGAGGGTGGTGGCATCGGCCACGGCGAAGGGCACGTCCAGCATTTCGGCCAGGGTCTGGGCCAATAGCGTCTTGCCGCAGCCGGTGGGTCCGATCAGCAGGATGTTGCTCTTGTGCAGCCGGGTTGCTGTTTCCTCGGTTTCGCCCTGGCCATCCCCCTGCCAGGCCAGACGTTTGTAGTGGTTGTAGACCGCCACAGACATCACCTTCTTGGCCGCGTCCTGGCCGACCACCTGCTGATCCAGGAAGCTCTTGATGTCTTGAGGCCTTGGAATGGAGGCCAGGGTCGGAGCCGGTTTGCTGCTCTTGCGGGCGGCTGGCGTGGCCTTGCGGCTCGGCTCGTGGCTGTGGCGTGGGTTGCCCTGACCATCCACCAGCTCTTCATCCAGGATCTCGTTGCAGAGATCGATGCATTCGTCGCAGATGTAGACGCCAGGTCCGGCGATCAGCTTGCGCACCTGGTCCTGGGATTTCCCACAGAACGAACACTTCAGATGGGCGTCGAACTTGGCCATCGAACGCTGGGCACCACACAGGAGAACAACTCAGGAATCAACCGATGGGGTCTCCCTGAACACACAGGATCGAGAACGGAAGGGCGTCTGTCAGCCCTCCGTAATGATTCCTCCGTCCCCGGAACTGTCCACCACGCGATCGATCAGGCCGTATTCAACCGCTTCTGCCGGAGAAAGGAAGTAGTCGCGGTCGGTGTCTTCCGAGATCTTGTCGAGCGGCTGGCCGGTGTGCTCCGCCATCAACCCGTTCAGGGTTTCCTTGAGGTAAAGGATTTCCTTGGCCTGGATCTCGATGTCCACCGCCTGCCCCTGGGCACCACCGAGAGGTTGGTGAATCATGATCCGGGCATTCGGCAGAGCAAGACGCTTGCCCTTGGTGCCACCGGAGAGCAGGAAGGCACCCATGCTGGCGGCGAGGCCATAGCAGATGGTCACCACGTCAGGGGCGACCTGCTGCATCGTGTCGTAGATCGCCAGACCAGCGGTGACCGACCCTCCCGGGGAGTTGATGTAGATCTGAATGTCCTTCTCTGGATCCTCGGCTTCGAGGAACAGCATCTGCGCCACCAGGGCATCGGCAACGGCGTCATCCACCCCGGTGCCGAGGAAGATGATCCGCTCCCGCAGCAGGCGGGAATAGATGTCGAAGGCGCGGTCGCCGCGACCGGACTGTTCCACAACCGTGGGCAGTGGCCCCGGTGCCGAGACGGGCATGGCGGCCCGCCAGCGGTTCTGGATGGGGTGGTGACTGCGGGCGTCGATCACGCGATCGGTATGCGGTGAAGTTGGGCCAATCTATGGGCGTTGCTCAGTCCTTGGCGTCCGCCTTGGACTTGCTTTTGGCCGCGGTCTTCTTGGCGGCGGGCTTTTTCTTGGCTTCAGCCTTGCTGTCATCCGCAGCCGGTGCCTTTTCGGTGAGGGTGCTGTTCTCCTCGAGCCAGCCCATCAGACGGTCCTGCATCAGGTCATCCATCACGGCCTGACGCAGGCGCTCGGGATCGATCTTGGCGTCGGCGGAGAGCTCTTTCTTCACCTCCTTGATCTTGGCGTCCACGTCCTTGTCGTCGAGCTTGATGTCCTCCGCTTCAGCCAGGGCGGTGAGGGCAAAACTGCGGCGCAGACGCTCTTCGGCCTCGGGGCGGGAGTTCTGCATCAGGTTGCGCACCAGGTCAGGAGTGAACAGCGACTTCACATCCATGCCCTGCTGGGCGAACTGGGCTGCGGTCTGCTCCAGCAGGTTGCGGCTTTCCTGTTGGATCAGGGCTTCCGGCAGCTCCACCTCCAGCTGCTCCACCAGGGCGGCGACGAGGGCATCGCGGCGGTTGCTGGTCTGACGGCGTTCGGCGTCGTCCTTGAGCCGCTGCTCCAGATCTTTGCGCAGGTCCGCCAGGGTCTCCTGTTCGCTGGCCTGCTTGGCGAATTCGTCATCCAGCTCGGGCAGTTCGCGGGTCTTGAGGTCCTTCAGTTCGATCTCGAAGGCGGCCTTACGTCCGCGTGCGTCCTCCTTCGGGTAGTCGTCAGGGAACTGGCAATCCACGGTTTTGGTCTCGCCGACCTTCATGCCGATGACCCCTTCGATGAAGCCGGGGATCATCCGGCCGTTTTCCAGGTCCACATCCATCGAATCGGCGCTGCCGCCCTCGATCTCGCTGCCGTCATCGCTGTAGGTGCCTTTGAAGCCGAGCACAGCGATGTCGCCGTTCTTGGCGGCACGACCTTCCACCGGAACGACCGTGGCCATCTGCTTGCGGGAGTCCTCAAGCATCGCGTCGACCCGTGAGGCGTCGTAGGCGACGGTTTCGAATTCCGCCTTCAGGCCCTTAGTGGTTTTCAGTTTCGGCGTCGGGGCGACGTCGGCTTCCAGGGTGAAGGTGAGTTCCTGGCCAGGCTCAAAGCTCTCCAGGAGGCCGTCGAAACCACTGCTCAGATCAGGCTGACTGATCGGTTCCAGCGATTCCTGCTTGATGGCGTCACGCCAGGCGTGATCGATCAGCTTTTCCAGAGCCGTGGCTTTGATCCGTACGCCTCCCAACTGCTGCACCAGCACCGTGCGCGGCACCTTGCCCTTGCGGAAGCCCGGCAGGTTGATGCTGCGGCTCAGGCTGGTGATGGCGTCTTCGTAACTCGTCTTGCAGCGCTCCCCAGGAACGGTGACCGTCACCGCCAGGCGGCTGCTGGGGCGGGCTTCGGTGGTCACCTTCAGGGCTGCAGCGCTCATGGGGGAAGGGAAAGGGCAGCCCAGCACTTTATGCAACGGGTGAATTCAGGCTGGATCGGTAAGCTGAGCGCGTCGCTAGGTCGGCATCACGTTCTCTACGCAGTGATGTCGGATTTGAGAAACGACGGGTTTTCGTTCAGATCGTTCACTCCACCGCTTGTCTTCGACCCTTCCCAATCGCCCTCTCAATGTTGCTGTTCTCGGTGCCAGCGGTGCTGTTGGCCAGGAACTGCTGCTGCTGCTGGAAGAGCGCCGTTTCCCCGTTGGCGAGCTGAAGCTGCTGGCGTCGGCCCGTTCGGCGGGCCAGACCCAAACCTGGAACGGCCGCATTCTCACGGTCGAAGAGGTTTCGGCCCAATCCTTTGAAGGGATCGATCTGGTGCTGGCTTCGGCCGGTGGTTCTGTTTCCAAGCAGTGGCGCGAAGCGATTACCGCTGCTGGTGCAGTGATGGTGGATAACTCCAGTGCCTTCCGGATGGAGGACGGTGTGCCGCTGGTGGTGCCCGAGGTCAATCCCGATGCGGCCTTCGCCCACAAGGGCGTGATCGCCAATCCGAATTGCACCACGATCCTGCTCACCCTGGCTTTGGCTCCTTTGGCAGCCAAGCGGGCGATGCGCCGGGTGGTGGTGAGCACCTACCAGTCCGCTAGTGGTGCCGGTGCCCGGGCCATGGAGGAGCTGAAAAACCTTTCGCAGACGGTGCTGGATGGTGGCACTCCGAAGGGAGAGGTGCTGCCCTACTCCCTGGCGTTCAACCTCTTTTTGCACAACTCTCCTCTACAGGCCAACAGCTATTGCGAGGAGGAGTTGAAGATGGTGAACGAGACCCGCAAGATCATGGGTCTGCCGGATCTGCGCTTCACCGCCACCTGCGTGCGGGTGCCCGTGCTGCGGGCCCATTCCGAAGCGGTGAACATCGAGTTCGAGTCCCCCTTCCCGGTTGATGAGGCACGTGAGCTGCTCGCGGCTGCACCTGGTGTGGAGTTGATTGACGACCCGGCGGCGAACCGTTTCCCGATGCCGACGGATGTGACCGGTCGCGACCCGGTGGCGATCGGGCGGATCCGGCAGGACATCAGCGATGCCAATGCTCTGGAGCTCTGGCTGTGCGGGGACCAGATCCGTAAGGGCGCGGCGCTTAACGCTGTTCAGATCGCTGAATTGTTGATTCAGAAGTGATGACCCAGGCCGCCACCCTCTCGCCAACGCCCTTCGGCCGTGTGGTCACCGCGATGGTGACCCCCTTTGATGCCAGCGGTGCTGTGGATCTCAGCGTTGCCGCAAACCTGGCTCGGCACCTCGTGGATCAGGGCTCCGATGGATTGCTGGTGTGCGGCACCACCGGTGAATCGCCGACCCTCAGCTGGGACGAGCAATTGCAGCTGCTGCAAGCCGTTCGTGATGCTGTAGGCGGTAACGCCAAGGTGTTGGCGGGCACGGGCAGCAATTCCACAGCGGAAGCGGTGGAGGCCACCAAGGAAGCGGCGGCGGCCGGCGCGGATGGCGCTCTCGTTGTGGTGCCCTACTACAACAAGCCTCCCCAGGAGGGTCTGGAGGCCCATTTCCGGGCCATCGCTGAAGCGGCTCCTGAGCTGCCGTTGATGCTTTACAACATCCCTGGCCGCACCGGCTGCAGCATCGCCCCGGCCACGGTGGCCCGGCTGATGGACTGCCCCAACGTGGTGAGTTTCAAGGCCGCCAGCGGCACCACGGAAGAGGTCACGGCCTTGCGGCTGGCCTGCGGTCCGCAGTTGGCGATCTACAGCGGTGACGACGGCCTCACCCTGCCGATGCTTGCGGTGGGTGCCGTGGGCGTGGTGAGTGTGGGCAGCCATGTGGCGGGCCCTGAGATCCGCGCCATGATCGAGGCCTATCTGAACGGCGATGGTGCCTCCGCACTCGCCCTGCACGACGCGTTGATTCCCCTGTTCAAGGCCCTGTTCGCCACCACCAATCCGATTCCCGTCAAGGCTGCCCTGGAACTCAATGGCTGGTCTGTCGGTGCACCACGTCCGCCCCTGTGCTCACTCTCTGACGACATGAAACGTTCGCTTTCCAACGCCATGGCCGCCCTCCGTCAGACCTAGCCCGGTCCGGCTTATCGGCTTACGCAACCCGTTCTTTTACACATCGTTTTTCATGGCCAACAACGCGCGATCCAGCAAGGGTCAGGAGCCCTGCCTTCGGGTGATTCCCCTGGGTGGTCTGCACGAGATCGGCAAGAACACCTGTGTGTTCGAGTACGGCGATGACCTGATGCTGGTGGATGCCGGTCTGGCCTTCCCCAGCGACGGCATGCACGGGGTGAATGTGGTGCTGCCCGACACCAGCTTCCTGCGCGAGAACCAGAAGCGGATCCGCGGCATGATCGTCACCCACGGTCATGAAGACCACATCGGTGGCATCGCCCATCACCTCAAGCACTTCAACATTCCGGTGATCTACGGGCCGCGGCTGGCCCTCTCGATGCTCACCGGCAAGATGGATGAGGCCGGTGTCCGCGACCGCACCACCCTGCAGACCGTCGGTCCGCGCGATGTGGTGAAGGTGGGTCAGCACTTCTCTGTGGAGTTCATCCGCAACACCCACTCGATGGCCGACAGCTTCTCGCTGGCCATCTCCACACCGGTGGGAACCGTGATTTTCACGGGTGACTTCAAGTTCGACCACACCCCGGTCGATGGCGAAAACTTTGATATGGCCCGCCTCGCCCACCACGGTGACAAGGGCGTTCTCTGTTTGTTCAGCGATTCCACCAACTCCGAGGTTCCTGGCTTCTGCCCGCCGGAGCGCTCGGTCTTCCCCAACCTGGATCGCCACATCGCCAATGCCGAAGGGCGGGTGATCGTCACCACCTTCGCCAGCTCGATTCATCGCGTGTCGATGATTCTGGAGCTGGCCCTGAAGAACGGCCGCAAGGTGGGGCTGCTGGGCCGCTCCATGCTCAACGTGATCGCCAAGGCGCGGGAGCTGGGCTACATGCGCGCACCGGATGAACTGTTTGTGCCGATCAAGCAGATCAATGATGTGCCGGATCGCGAAACCCTGCTGCTAATGACCGGCAGCCAGGGTGAGCCGCTGGCTGCCTTGAGCCGCATCTCCCGTGGTGAGCATCCTCAGGTGAAGGTGAAGACCACCGACACGATCATCTTTTCGGCCAGCCCGATCCCTGGAAACACGATTTCCGTGGTCAACACCATCGACAAGCTGATGATGCTGGGCGCCAAGGTGGTTTACGGCAAGGGCGAAGGAATCCACGTCTCTGGCCATGGCTTCCAGGAAGATCAGAAACTGATGCTGGCCCTCACCCGGCCCAAGTTCTTCGTGCCGGTGCACGGTGAGCACCGGATGCTGGTGCAGCACTCCCGCACCGGCCATGCGATGGGGGTTCCGGTCGACAACACCCTGATCATCGACAACGGTGATGTGGTGGAGCTCACCCCGGATTCGATCCGCAAAGGCAATGCCGTGAAGGCGGGCATCGAGCTGCTGGATCAATCCCGCAACGGCATCGTCGATGCCCGGGTGCTGAAGGAACGCCAGCAGCTGGCGGAAGACGGCGTGGTGACGATCCTCGCTGCCATCAGCACCGATGGCGCCATGGTGGCTCCGCCGCGGGTGAACCTGCGGGGTGTGGTCACCACAGCTGATGCCCGCAAGATGTCGTTGTGGGTGGAGCGCGAAATCAAGTGGGTGCTTGAAAACCGCTGGAAGCAGCTCTGCCGCAACACCGGTGGCAAGGCACCGGAGGTGGACTGGATGGGTGTGCAGCGTGAAGTGGAGGTGGGCCTTGGCCGCCGGATGCGCCGTGAACTGCAGGTGGAGCCGCTGATCCTCTGTCTGGTGCAGCCGGCCCCTGGTGGCACACCGGTCTACAAGGGCCGTGCCGATGCTGAGCCCGATGACCGTCCGGCTCCCCGCGGCCGCGGTGGGCGTGGCGGTGGCTCTCCCTATGGCCGTCGCAACGGCGGTGGCGGTGGAACCCCCGCTCCGGTGCGAAACAACCAGGGCAATGGTCGGTCTGGCTCGGCAACACCGGCCCCCGTCCGTGCCGCTGCGGCAACCGCAGTGGTGGAGAAAGTGGCTCCTCAACCGGTGCCTGAAAAGGCAGCCCCAGCTTCCCCGGAGCCGGAGATGCCTGCAGGCCGCACCCGTCGTCGTCGTTCAGCGGCCAGCTGATCGGGCGAAGACCCCTTTGATCCTGTTAATCAGCCCCATCGGCTCCACGGAGTCGGTGGGGCTTTTGATTTCAGGCTGGAGTTGAACGCGGAGCCATGAGTGTTCCAAAAGCTTCGTGGCCGCAGGCTCCTGGGGTGCGGGCTCGACGGCGTCGAGGGGTGGCTCTTCTGTAGTGGGTTCTGGTTCTTGCTGCACCTCGGCCTGGGGATTGGCTTCAGGGCTGACCGTTGGCTCTGGGCTTTGCACAGGAGACGGAATAGGTGTCAGAGGAGGAAAGGGATCAGCAGTCGGCATGGCCCTTGGCTCCGCATCACTGGACAACCACGGCATTGCGGTGACCAGATCAGCCGGTGCTGGCCTGGCTTGATCGGGATCCGTGCTCAGGAAGGGATCCCTGAGCAGGTCTGTGATGGCGCCATTGGTTGCGGGTGTCGTACCTGCTTCGCTGGCGATGTCTTCTGATTGGCAGCGCTGCAGCCCCTGTTCCGCCAGGGCTGTGATGGTGGCGTCCACGTCACCCTGCAGCACCCTTTCGTAGGAGATGGCGGCTTGCTCCGGTTGCTGGAGCCCATGCAGCTGGATGTGACCCAGGAGCAACGACACCACCGCCCGCCAGCCCAAGACCAGGCTTGGATCGTGCTCGTCTGGTGCGCTTTCGAGTTGATCCCACAACGCTGAGGCGAGGGTGTGGGCCTCGGTGTAGTCCCCAAGGCCATAGGCCCGTTCCGCGGCTTGGTAGTGCTGCTCGAAATCGGCGTCCACGCGTTGGGGGGCCAGTCCCCCCGTTGTAGACCGTTAGTCGGGGTCGTGCGGTGAAGCGGTGCCTTGGGCGGTGTGACGCTCTTCACCTCCCAGTCCGAATCCGGCGTGCACCACCTGGAGCGCTTGAACGCCAGCATCTTCGGCCACCACACAGCTGGTTCTGATTTCGCTGGTTGCGATCAGGCCAATGTTGATGCCTGCATCCGCCAGCGCACGGAACATGCGCCCTGCCGTCCCTGGCGTTGCCGGCATCCCCGCGCCCACAGCACTCACCCGGGCAATGGCCTCACCATCCTCCAGAGCGGCACCGGGCCACTGGGCCAGCAGGGGTGCCAGGGCCACATCGGCGCGGGCGCGGTCGTCCTTGCGCAGGATGAACGTGATGTCGCGCGATCCGTCGCTGTGTTGCCGTTCCGATTGAACGATGGCATCGAGGCTGATGCTGTTGTCCGCCAGGGCTGAACACAGCGCCGCTGCGGTGCCGGGTCGATCGGGCACGTGGCGAACACTCAGTTGCACCTGGTCGCGGTCGAGGGCGACGCCGCGCACTTCCGGTTCCCCGCTGCCGTTGTCGGTGGGATTGATGCGGATTTGCGAGTCCTCCAGGTCGAAGGCCTCCTGCACGGCTTGAACCGCCTTGCTGCCGGCGCCGGAGTCGATCACGCAGCTCACCTTCACCTCACTGGTGGCGATCAGGCGGAGGTTGATGCCTTGCTGACACAGGCAGTTGAACAGGCCGGCGGCAATGCCAGGGCGCCCCATGATTCCGGCCCCGCTGATGCTCAGCTTCGTCAGTCCTGCTTCGGACGCCAGATCGCCGCCCAGTTGATCCAGCACCTTCTGGCTCACAGCGCGGGCCAGCTCGAGATCCGCTTCCGCCACCGTGAAGGTGATGTCGTTGCTGCTGCCCTCATGGGTGGCCTGAATGATCAGGTCCACATTGATTCCCGCCTCGGAGAGGGTTTCAAACAGGCGTGCGGCAATCCCAGGCTGATCGGGAATGTGGGAGAGGGCGAGCACGGCCTGTCCGTCCACTTCCTCCATCCCATCCACAGGACTGCCGAGCTCGAGGCCGCTGCTGCTGATCGGACGGGCTGAACGGCTGGTGATCCGGGTGCCGGGGGCATCGCTCCAGCTGGAGCGCACCACAAGGTTCACGCCGTAGTTCCGGGCGATTTCAACGGCCCTGGGATGCAGCACGGAGGCCCCAAGGCTGGCGAGTTCCAGCATTTCGTCGCAGCTGATCGTCTCCATCAGCTGGGCATCGGACACCTTGCGCGGATCGGTGCTGAGCACACCCGGAACGTCGGTGTAGATCTCGCAGGCATCGGCACCCAGGGCCGCCGCCAGGGCGACAGCAGAAGTGTCGGAGCCTCCGCGCCCGAGGGTGGTGATTTCGTTGAGGCCATCGCTGCTGGTGCTGGTGCCCTGGAAACCAGCAACCACCACCACCTGGCCAGCTGCGAGGCGGTTGCGGATTCGGTCGGTGCGAATCCCAAGGATCCGGGCCCGGCCATGGGTGGATTCCGTGGCGATGCCCACCTGTGGACCGGTCATCGATGTCGCACTGACCCCCTGGGCGTTCAAGGCCATCGCCAGCAAGGCGATCGACACCTGTTCGCCACTGGCCAGCAGCATGTCCATCTCCCGCTGGGTGGGGGCAGAGGTGATGGCGTTGGCCAGACCCGTCAATTCATCGGTGGTGTGGCCCATGGCGGAGACCACCACAACCACGTCGTGCCCCTCTTCACGGCAACGTCCGATCCGATCAGCCACCGCCTTGATGCGTTCCACGCTGCCGACGGAGGTGCCCCCGAATTTCTGCACCAGGAGGGCCATGGACCGGGCTTCAGCAACGCTGGATTTTCTCACCTGGCGGGCAGCGATCAGCCCAGCAGGCCGTCGCGGAAGGCATCGCCCGGTTGGGCGCCGCGTTTCAGCCGTGCCTCCACCTCGAGGAGACGGCCGAGCAGCGAGAGGAAGCGTTTGGGCGGGCGGCCCTGCAGCTGCTTGCGCATCACGTAGATGCGTTTGGGGTTGCCGATCCCAGCGGCCTTGGCGATCACCGCCACATCCCGTTCCCCCTGCTGTTCCAGCAGGCTCACCCAGAGCCAGCCGCGGATCTGACCGGTGAGGGTGGCCACGATGCGCAGAGCTGGTTCCCCTGCTTCGATCAGGGCATCCCAGCGGGCGATCGCTTCGCCGGGGTTGCCCTCCAGAAGTGCATCGCCCACAGCCAGAGCGTTGGTGGAGCGTCCCCCCACCAGCTCCTGCACCCGTGCAGCGGAAATGCTGGTGTCCTGAAGGGAGAGTTTGCGCAGTTCCGATTCCAGCCGGGCGCTGTCGGTGCCGATGGCCTCCACCAGGGCATCGATGGCATCCGGCTCAACCTTCAGGCCCAGGGCCTCGGCCGTGCGTTGCACCAGCTGGCGCTGGCCGTTGCCATCCCAGGCCGCTGGCAGCGGGAAGCTCTGCTCCTGATCGATCCCGCTTTTGATCCGCTTCTGCAGGGCTTTGGTGGTGCGTAGGCGACCATCGGGTTTGGCCGGGTTCACCAGCACCAGGTGGCTGCTGTCCGGGATGAGCTCGAGGGCGGCCTCAAACCGGTCGGCCAGCTCGCTTGGGCAGCCATTGCAGAACGGACTGCGCTGCAACAGCACCAGCCGTTCGCCAGTGGCGAAGGGAGGGGTACGGGCCTCCTCGAGGGCCTGCAGGGCCTGACCAGCGTCCGCCCCATCCAGGCGGCTGAGGTTGAGGCTGCTCCAGCTGGGGTCGACAACCTGGCCGATCAGGGCATCGATGGCCCGATCCCGCGCAGCGGCGTCATCACCCCAGAGCAGATGGATCGGCATGGGTTGATGATGGCGTGGATGGCCCAGGACCACCCGATCTTCACCGAAAGCATCCGGCGGATCCGGGCGGCTCTGGGGGACACGGGCCTGCCGCCGCTGCAACAGCAGGTGCTGGAACGGCTGGTGCACAGCAGCGGCGATCTCTCCTTGGGGGCATTGCTGCGGTTCAGCGATGAGGCCTGTGAGCAGGGTTTGGCAGCGCTGAAGCAGGGGGCGCCGATCCTGACGGACACCGCGATGGCGGCGGCGGCGGTGGCCCCGATGGCCCAACGCACCCTCGGCACTGCCGTGCACACGGTGCTGGAGTGGGCACCTGAGGCGGCACCGGTGGGTTCAACGCGTACGGCGGCGGGCATGCAGCGGGCCTGGCGCGCGCTCGCGGCGGCGTCACCGGCTCCGGTGGTGCTGATCGGCAGTGCGCCGACCGCCCTTGAGGTGCTGTTGCAGCAGGTGGCCGCCGGTGCTCCAGCCCCCAGCCTGGTGATCGGCATGCCGGTGGGTTTTGTGGGGGTGGCCGAAAGCAAGAAGCATCTGGCGGCCAGCGGTTTGCCCCAGATCCGTTTGGAGAGCAGCAGGGGTGGAGCGGGTCTGGTGGCCGCGGCGGTCAATGCTCTGCTTCGCGCTGCTGCAGCACCAGCTCCCCCCCTTTCCAGCTGAGATGCCAGCCCCCGGCAAGATCGGCCGCACCGCCGGGGGCACCGCTTTCCAGTCGCCGGCTGAGCTCGTCGAGCTGGCTGGCCGGCAGGGCTGGCACCCCCTGCTGCTGCAGCCACTGCGCCAGCAGCAGGCGGCGGCTGGCTGAGCTCAACGCCCCCAGGCCGCGGCGGTCCAGGCCAGCTGTGGTTTGCAGAACCCCCAGAGCCATCCGGCTGAGTTCCGTCTGACTGTCCCGCACCTGGGACACCCGTTCGGCCAGATCGCTGATCCGCTGACCGCAGCCCGGATGCAGTTCCTCGAGCACGGGCAGCACCTCCTGGCGAATCCGATTGCGGGCGAACTCGGGGGATTGGTTGCTGGGGTCCTCCCAGATCGGCAGGGCCAGGTCCCGGCAGATCTGGAGGGTGTCTCTGCGCTGCAGGTGCAGCAGCGGCCGGCGCAGCCGGGGGCCTTCCGGGCTGAGGGGGCGGACGCTGGGCAGGGCCGCCAGGCCGGCCAGGTCGCTGCCGCGGGCCAGCTGCAGCAGCATCGTTTCGGCCCGGTCGCTGGCGGTGTGGCCCGTCACCACATCGGCGCCCGCTTGGTTGCCCCGCTGGGCCAGCCGTTCGTAACGCCACTGCCGGGCTTTGGCTTCGCTGGGCACCTCTCCCGGCGCTGCCTGGTCCACCTGCAGGGAGAGCTGCCGCTGCTGGCACCAGCTGCTCAGTTCCGCGGCGATTCGGCTGGAGTTGTCGTGCCAGCCGTGATCGCCGTGCCACAGGTTCAGGCCCCAGCCATGCAAGGGCGCCAGATCCTGCAGCAACGCCAGCAGGGCCATGGAGTCCTGTCCGCCGGACACCGCCAGCAGCAGAGAGCTGCCCTTGGGCAGCAGCTGCGGCTGCATCAGCAGGCGCCGGTGCAGGCGGTCATGCCAGGACGTCCAGCCCAAGGAGGTGGGGTGCGTTTCCCCCACGGTGTGAGAATCAGGGCATCGCTGTCCAGTCCCCCATGACCCGTCTTCAGCAGCTGCCCGTTTCTCTGCAGCGCAGCCTTGAGCAGCGCTCTGCGCTCAAGGTGATCGCTGGCCTGATGAATTTCGATGCCGCCAGTGTGGAGCGGGTTGCTCGTGCAGCCGGGCGTGGCGGTGCTGATCTGATCGACGTGGCCTGCGACCCCGCCCTGGTGCGTCTGGCGATCGAGGCCTCCGGTGGCGTGCCCGTGTGCGTGTCCTCGGTGGAGCCTGAGCAGTTCCCCGCGGCGGTGGAGGCCGGTGCGCTGATGGTGGAGATCGGCAACTACGACGCCTTCTATCCCCAGGGCCGGATCTTTGATGCGGCTGAAGTGCTGGAGCTCACCCGCCGCACCCGCCAACTGCTGCCCAACGTGGTGTTGAGCGTCACCGTGCCCCACGTGTTGCCGATGGATGAGCAGGAGCAGCTGGCCATCGATCTGGTGGCCGCTGGTGCGGATCTGATCCAGACCGAGGGCGGCACCAGTGCCAAGCCCTTCAGTGCTGGCCACCTGGGCCTGATCGAGAAGGCTGCCCCCACCCTTGCAGCGGCCCACAGCATCAGCCGCGCCGTCGATGTGCCCGTTCTCTGTGCTTCGGGTCTGTCGGCGGTGACTCTGCCGATGGCCATCGCTGCCGGTGCGGCCGGCGTGGGCGTCGGTTCTGCCGTGAACCGCCTGCAGGATGAGCTGGCGATGGTGGCCGTTGTTCGTGGTCTGCGTGATGCCCTTGGCAGTGCTGTCGCGACCCGCGTCTGAACCAGAATCTCCGCTGAGCGGACGCCTCTTCCCCTTCATGGTGTGAAGAGTGCTCCGCTCGCTCGCGGGAGCAACAGCTCTCGTGTGAAAATCGACCCCTAACTTCCAGTTCCATGCAGTTCATCAACACGCTGACCGTTCTGGCCCTGGTGGTGGCGTCCTTCGCTTTGATCGTTGCGGTGCCGGTGCTGTATGCCTCCAGCGAAGACAGCGGCCGCTCCAACCGTCTGATCCTGCTGGGCAGTGCTGTGTGGGTGGCGCTGGTGCTGCTGAACTGGGGTGTGAGCTTCTTCGTCGTCTGAGCTCAGCCTCAGGCAGAACCTGGCGGGTGCCACGATGGCTGAGATTCAGTCGGCACCTTCCCAATGGCCACGTTTGAAGGACGTTTCTCTGACGCAGCCGGGCTGCGCGTCGGCATCGTCGTGGCCCGTTTCAATGATCTGGTCACCGCCAAGCTGCTGAGCGGCTGTCTCGACTGCCTCAAGCGCCATGGCGTTGATGTGTCGGAGACCAGCTCCCAGCTGGACGTGGCCTGGGTGCCGGGATCGTTCGAACTGCCGATCGTGGCCCAGCAGATGGCCCGTTCTGGTCAGTACCAGGTGCTGATCACCCTGGGGGCAGTGATCCGTGGCGATACGCCCCATTTCGATGTGGTGGTGGCGGAGGCGAGCAAGGGCGTCGCTGCGGTGGCGCGCGATACGTCCGTGCCGGTGATCTTCGGCGTGTTGACCACCGACACGATGCAGCAGGCGCTGGAGCGGGCGGGCATCAAGAGCAACCTCGGCTGGAGCTACGGGCTGGAAGCCCTGGAGATGGGCAGCCTGATGCGGGCCTTGCCGTCGGCTTGAGGCTTCAGGCCGCCAACTGATCCAGCACCTGACGGGCCCGTTGCACCACGGGCTTGGGAACGCCGGCCAGGCGTGCCGCTTCGATGCCGTAGCTGCGGCTGGCGCCGCCGGCCTGCACCTGATGGAGGAACACCAGATCCTCACCGGTTTCCTCCACCAGCACCTGGAAGTTGGCCACGTTGTCGCGTTCGGCGGCCAGGTTGTTGAGCTCGTGATAGTGGGTGGCGAACACCGTGCGGCTGCCCAGGTCGCCGGCCAGGTGCTCGCTCACGGCCCAGGCGATCGAGAGGCCATCGAAGGTGGCGGTGCCCCGCCCGATCTCATCGAGCAGCACCAGGGAACGATCGCTGGCGTGGTGAAGGATGTTGGCGGTTTCGGCCATCTCCACCATGAAGGTGGACTGGCCGGCGGCCAGATCATCCACGGCACCCACCCGGGTGAAGATCCGATCGGCGATGCCGACCGTGGCGGATCGGGCCGGCACCCAGCTGCCGATCTGAGCCATCAACTGGATCAGGCCGATCTGGCGCAGATAGCAGCTCTTGCCACTGGCGTTGGGGCCCGTGAGCACCACCAAGTCGGTGCCCTCACCGAGCTGCACATCATTGGGGGTGAAAGCGGTTTCCACCAGCCGTTGCTCCACCACCGGATGGCGGCTGGCCTCCAGCTGCAGCCCCCGGCCGTCGGTGATGGTTGGTGCGCAGTAGCCACCGCTGGCGGCCACATCGGCCAGGCCGGTGAGGGCATCGAGGGCAGCAACGGCGCGGGCCGCCTGGCGGATCGGGGCGGCCATGGCCCCCACCTGCTCGCGCAGCTGGCAGAACAGCTCGTATTCCCGCTGGCAAGCCCGGGCCCGCAGCTGGAAGATGCGGCCCTCCCGCTCCTTGAGATCCGGGGTGATGAAGCGTTCCTCGTTGGCCAGGGTCTGGCGCCGGATCCAGTGGTCCGGCACGGCGGTGGCCTTGGCTTTGCTCACCGCCAGGAAGTAGCCGAAGGTGCGGTGGTGCTGCAGCTTCAGGGTGCTGATGCCACTGCGTTGGCGCTCCTGCTGCTCCTGATGGCTGAGCCAGGCGTCCTGATCGTCCAGCTGGTTGCGCAGCCCATCCAGCAGCGGGTCGACGCCGTCATGGATCAGATCGCCCTCGGAGAGGGAGAGCGGTGGGGCCTCCACCAGCTTGTGGCGAATCGTCCGGGCCAGCTCCGCCAGGGCTGGATCGGGGCTGAGCAGCTGCTGCAACCACTCCGGCCCTGTGCTGATTGCCGATTTCAGCCGAGCGGTGAGCTGGGGCAACCGTTCAAGGCCATCGGCGATGGCCACAAGATCGCGGGCACCGGCATGGCCCGCCCCGGCCCGGCCGGCCAGCCTTTCCAGGTCCCCCATCGGCCGCAGCAGCTGGCGGATCGCCAGCCGCAGGCTGCGTTCACCCACCAGGCTGCTCACCAGATCCTGGCGCTGCTGAATGGCCTGGCGGTCCATCAACGGTGCTTCCAGCCAGCGGCGCAGGCAACGGCCGCCCATGGCGGTGAGGGTGCGATCGATGGCCCAGAGCAACGACCCCTGCAACTGGTTGTCGCGCTGGGTGGCGGTGAGCTCGAGGTTGCGGCGGGTCTGGGCATCCAGCACCAGGGCATCGCCGCGGTGCACGATTGCCGGCACCTCGAGGGGAATGCGGCTGTCCTCCTCCAGGGGCTGGGTGTCCTGCAGGTAGCCCAGCAGGCCACCGAGGGCCTGCAGGGCTAGGGGGTGCTCCGGTAGGCCGAGGCCATCGAGGCTGCTGAGGCCGTAGTGCTGCTGCAGGGTGCGCTCCGCCTCCACTGGGCTGAAGGGGGTGCTGGCCATTGGCGTCAGCCGCAACCGTTCCGGGCACCAGGCCGGCCGCTCAGCATCGAGGGCGGCGGCCCAGAGCAATTCGGAGGCCTCCTGCTGGGCCAGCTGCTGGTGCAGGGCGCTGCTGTCTTCTCGTTGCATCACTTGCACCTCGCCGGTGCTCACATCGGCGCTGGCCAGGCCCCAGCGCAGCGGTTGTTTTCCCTGGGCGGGCTCCACCACCACCGCCGCCAGCCAGTTGTTGCGGCGGGCGCTGAGCATGCCCTCCTCCAACACGGTGCCGGGGGTCAGCACCCGGGTGATGTCCCGCTTGAGCAGGGCACCCTTGGTGGGGGTGGTTTCGAGTTGATCGCAGAGGGCCACGCTGTAGCCCTGCTTGATCAGTTCGGCGCAATAGCGCTCGGCGGCGTGGTGGGGGATGCCCGCCATCGGCACCCGGCCGATGGTCTTGCCGCCCTCCTTGCCGGTGAGGGTGAGTTCCAGCACCCGGGAGAGTTCGATGGCGTCTTCGAAGAAGCACTCGAAGAAGTCGCCCAGGCGGTAGAGCAGCACCCGTTCGGGATGGGCCGCTTTGAGCTCCACGTAGTGGCGCAGCATCGGTGTGAGCTGAAGCGGATCCAGCTGGCTGTGGTGGGCCCAGGCCGGTTCGTCGCTGCTGGGTGCTGAATCGCTTGCAGCCGGTTCGTCGCTGCTGGTTTCGGGTGACGTGGTCTGCCGCGTTCGGGGCCGGGCGGCGGCATCGGCGCCGAGTTCGTCGTCGCTGAGATCGTGGCTGGCGGCCTCAGGTTCGCTGGTGGGCGAAGTCGGTGCGGCCGGCTCAGGCATCCCGAACAGATTGCCCTGCAGGGCGTCGTCAGGGGACTGGGACGCGGACCGGGGCATCGGCTGATCTGACGGATCCGGATCGTACCGGGCCTGACCGGATTGAGATGCCTCAGCGGCGCAGCACCATCAGCTGCTGGGGGTTCGCATCCTGGAAGCCCAGTTGCCGGTAGAAACCGGCACTCTTGGTGGTCATCAGATACACCCGTTCCACGCCCACCACCGGCGGGGTGTGGAGCAGTTCTTCGATCACCCGGCGGCCGAGGCCGTGGCCCTGCAGATCGCCGGCCACCACGATGTCCCAGAGCACGGCCCGGCTGAAGCCATCGGAGGTGGCCCGGCCGAAGCCCACCAGCCGCTTGCCGCGCCAGAGGCTCACCACGGCATCGCTGCCGGCCAGCAAACGCTTCAGCTGGCTGAAGCTGCGGCCGCGGGCCCAGAAGGCGTGGCGATCGAACAGCCGTTGCAGTTTGAGCAGGGCACGGCTGGGGCGCAGATCCGGCCCGAGGCCCAGCCAGCGCAGGCCTGGAGCACCGGGGGCATGGTGAACCAGCCGGATCGGGGTCACGGGTCGGGGAGCCGCAGCACTTCATCTTGCTCCCCGGCGATAATCGATGGCCGCCGTCTGGCACAGCACCTATGCCCGCCTACGACCTCACGGCTCCCTATTCCCCCAAAGGTGACCAGCCCACGGCGATCGAGCAGCTGGTGAAGGGGGTGAATGGCGGCGAGCGCTATCAGACCCTGCTGGGGGCCACGGGCACGGGCAAGACCTTCACGATGGCCAACGTCATCGCCAAGACCGGTCGTCCGGCGCTGGTGTTGGCCCACAACAAGACGTTGGCGGCGCAGCTGTGCAACGAGCTGCGGGAGTTCTTCCCCGAGAACGCCGTTGAATACTTCATCTCTTACTACGACTACTACCAACCGGAGGCCTACGTTCCGGTCAGCGACACCTACATCGCCAAGACGGCGTCGATCAACGAGGAGATCGACATGCTGCGCCACTCGGCGACGCGGTCGTTGTTCGAGCGGCGCGATGTGATCGTGGTGGCTTCAATCAGCTGCATCTACGGCCTGGGCATTCCCAGTGAATACCTCAAGGCGGCGGTGAAGTTCGAGGTGGGGGAGACCCTCAACATTCGCGGCCAGCTGCGGGAGTTGGTGAACAACCAGTACAGCCGCAACGACACCGAAATCGCCCGCGGTCGTTTTCGGATGAAGGGGGATGTGCTGGAGATCGGCCCGGCTTATGAAGACCGGCTGGTGCGCATTGAACTGTTCGGTGATGAGGTGGAGGCGATCCGCTATGTCGACCCCACCACTGGCGAGATCCTGCAAAGCATGGACGCGGTGAACATCTACCCGGCCAAGCACTTCGTCACCCCGAAAGACCGGCTCGATTCGGCGATCAGCGCCATTCGCTCGGAGCTGCGGGAGCGGCTGGATGTGCTCAACGGCGAAGGCAAGTTGCTGGAGGCCCAGCGGCTGGAGCAGCGCACCAAGTACGACCTGGAGATGCTGGGGCAGGTGGGCTACTGCAACGGGGTGGAGAACTACGCCCGCCATTTGGCTGGCCGGGAGGAAGGCACCCCGCCGGAGTGCCTGATCGATTACTTCCCGGACGACTGGCTGCTGATCGTGGATGAGAGCCACGTCACCTGCTCCCAGCTGCAGGCGATGTACAACGGGGACCAGGCCCGTAAGAAGGTGCTGATCGAGCACGGCTTCCGCCTGCCCAGTGCCGCCGACAACCGGCCGCTCAAGGGGGAAGAGTTCTGGGACAAGGCCAAGCAGACGGTGTTCGTCTCAGCCACCCCGGGCAACTGGGAAATGGAGGTGAGCGGCGGCGAGGTGGCCGAACAGGTGATCCGCCCGACCGGGGTGCTGGACCCAGTGGTGGAGGTGCGACCCACCACCGGTCAGGTGGACGATCTACTGGGGGAAATCCGCGATCGGGCTGCCAAGAACCAGCGGGTGCTGGTAACCACCTTGACCAAGCGGATGGCGGAAGATCTCACCGATTACCTGGCGGAGAACGAGGTGCGGGTGCGCTACCTCCACTCGGAGATCCATTCGATCGAGCGGATCGAGATCATTCAGGACCTGCGGCTCGGGGAATATGACGTGTTGGTGGGGGTGAACCTGCTGCGGGAGGGTCTGGACCTGCCGGAGGTGAGCCTGGTGGCGATCCTCGATGCCGACAAGGAAGGCTTCCTGCGGGCTGAACGCTCGTTGATCCAGACCATCGGCCGTGCGGCTCGCCATGTGGAGGGGGTGGCGCTGCTCTATGCCGACAACATGACCGAGTCGATGGCCAAAGCCATCTCCGAAACCGAACGGCGTCGGGCGATCCAGCAGGCCTACAACGAGAAGCACGGCGTTGTGCCCACCGCTGCGGGCAAGAAGGCCAGCAACTCGATCCTCAGCTTCCTGGAGTTGAGCCGCAAGTTGAAGCAAGACGGTCCCGATGCCGATCTGGTGGAAGTGGTGGGCAAGGCCGCCCAGGCCCTGGAGAACGATCCCGATGCCGGCCTGGCGTTGGAGGCGCTGCCGGAGTTGATCGATCAGCTCGAGGCCAAGATGAAGGAGGCGGCCAAGAAGCTCGACTTCGAGGAAGCCGCCAACCTGCGGGATCGGGTGAAGCAGCTGCGTCAGAAGATGGCCGGCTCCCGTTGAAATTCACGGTGGGAACCCTTGGCAATTGACCATTGGTCCCTCCGTAAGGCAGAGTCTCCAAGTCGTCAGGGACACGCCTGCGTCGACACCTGCGGATGTAGCTCAGTGGTAGAGCATCTCCTTGCCAAGGAGAGGGTCGAGAGTTCGAATCTCTTCATCCGCTTGATTCAGAACCCAGTCCAGAAGGGCCTTCTGCGAGTGAGCCTCCATTAGGCTGCACCCGATTCGGTTGCTGCTATCCATGCTCAAGCTCCTGCTGGGTGATCCCAATGCCCGCAAGCTGAAGCGTTACCAGCCGATCGTTTCGGATATTCAGCTGCTTGAAGAGGAGATCGCTCCGCTCTCCGACGATGAGTTACGTGGCAAAACTGCTGCCTTCCAGGAGCGTTTGGCCAATGCCGGCAGTCTGGCGAACCAGCGGCCGATCCTCGACGAGATCCTGCCTGAGGCCTTTGCCGTTGTTCGTGAAGCCGGCAAGCGGGTGCTGGGCATGCGTCATTTCGATGTCCAGCTGATTGGCGGCATGGTGCTGCATGAAGGTCAGATCGCCGAGATGAAAACTGGCGAAGGCAAAACTCTGGTTGCCACCCTTCCGAGCTATCTCAACGCCCTCACTGGTCGTGGCGTGCACGTCGTGACGGTGAACGATTACCTGGCCCGCCGTGATGCCGAGTGGATGGGCCAGGTGCATCGCTTCCTCGGTTTATCCGTGGGCCTGATCCAGCAGGACATGCGTCCTGAGGAGCGCCGACGTAACTACAACTGCGATATCACCTACGCCACCAATTCAGAGCTGGGCTTCGATTACCTGCGCGACAACATGGCTGCCGACATCTCGGAGGTGGTGCAGCGGGAGTTTCAGTACTGCGTGATCGATGAGGTCGATTCGATCCTGATCGACGAAGCCCGCACCCCTCTGATCATTTCTGGTCAGGTGGAACGGCCCCAGGAGAAGTACCAGCAGGCGGCCGAGGTGGCCAATGCCCTTGCTCGCGCTGCTGAGTTAGGCAAAGACGGCATCGATCCCGAGGGGGATTACGAGGTGGATGAAAAGCAGCGCAGCTGCACCCTCACCGATGAGGGCTTCGCCAAAGCCGAGCAGATGCTTGGGGTGGCGGATTTGTTCAACCCCCAGGATCCCTGGGCCCACTACATCACCAATGCCCTCAAGGCCAAGGAGCTGTTCGTCAAGGATGTGAACTACATCGTGCGCGATGGCGAAGCGGTGATCGTGGATGAGTTCACCGGTCGGGTGATGCCTGGGCGCCGTTGGAGTGACGGCCAGCACCAAGCCATTGAGGCCAAGGAGGCCCTTGCGATCCAATCAGAAACGCAGACCCTCGCTTCGATCACGTATCAGAACTTTTTCCTGCTCTATCCCCGCTTGGCCGGCATGACCGGCACGGCCAAAACGGAAGAGGTTGAATTCGAGAAGACCTACAAACTCGAAACCACAATCGTCCCCACCAACCGGGTCCGGGCGCGTCAGGACTGGGCCGATCAGGTTTACAAAACCGAGGCTGCAAAATGGCGCGCTGTGGCCAACGAAACAGCTGAGATCCACAAGAACGGACGGCCGGTGCTGGTCGGCACCACCTCGGTGGAGAAAAGCGAACTGCTGAGTTCGCTGCTGGCGGAGCAGGAGATCCCCCACAACCTGCTCAACGCGAAGCCGGAGAACGTGGAGCGCGAATCGGAGATCGTGGCCCAGGCGGGTCGGGCTGGCGCTGTGACCATCGCCACCAATATGGCGGGCCGTGGTACCGACATCATCCTTGGCGGCAACAGCGACTACATGGCCCGCTTGAAGTTGCGGGAGGTGCTGCTGGGCCGTCTTGTGAAGCCGGACGAGGATCACACGCCGCCCGTGCCTTTGCAGCGCAGTGCTCCGGGCGGGTTCTCTGATGTTGCGGCGCCTTCGCTGCCCCGCAGCGGCGAGAGCCTGTATCCCTGCCTGCTCACCGACGACACCGATCAGGCCCTCGCTCAGCTGGCCCGTGATCTGGTGAAGGAATGGGGTGATCGCGCCCTTTCCGTGATCGAACTGGAGGAGCGCATTGCCACTGCCGCCGAAAAGGCCCCAACCGACGATCCGCAGATCCAGGCCCTGCGGGAGGCGATCGCTCGGGTGAAGGCTGAGTACGACGCCGTGGTGAAGCAGGAGGAAGCCCGGGTGCGGGAGGCCGGCGGCCTGCACGTGATCGGCACCGAACGCCACGAATCGCGCCGGGTGGACAACCAGCTGCGCGGCCGGGCCGGCCGCCAGGGCGACCCTGGCTCCACCCGCTTCTTCCTCTCCTTGGGGGATAACCTGCTTCGGATCTTTGGGGGCGATCGCGTCGCCGGCCTGATGAATGCTTTCCGAGTTGAGGAAGACATGCCGATTGAATCCGGCATGCTGACCCGTTCGTTGGAAGGGGCTCAGAAGAAAGTCGAGACCTACTATTACGACATCCGCAAGCAGGTGTTTGAGTACGACGAGGTGATGAACAACCAGCGCCGGGCGGTGTATTCCGAGCGCCGGCGTGTGCTCGATGGCAGGGCCCTCAAAAAGCAGGTGATCGGCTACGGCGAACGCACCATGGGCGAGATCGTGGAGGCCTATGTGAACCCCGATCTGCCGCCCGAGGAATGGGATCTGGGCCAGCTGGTGGGCAAGGTGAAGGAGTTCATCTACCTGCTGGAGGATCTCACCCCTGATCAGGTGCAGGGACTCGGCATGGAGGAACTAAAGGCCTTCCTGCAGGAGCAACTGCGCAACGCCTACGACCTCAAGGAGGGCCAGATCGAACAGCAGCGCCCGGGGCTGATGCGGGAGGCCGAGCGTTTCTTCATCCTTCAGCAGATCGACACCCTCTGGCGGGAGCACCTCCAGGCGATGGATGCCCTGCGCGAATCGGTGGGCCTGCGCGGTTACGGCCAGAAGGATCCCCTGATCGAATACAAGAACGAGGGCTACGACATGTTCCTGGAGATGATGACCAACATGCGCCGCAACGTGATCTATTCCATGTTCATGTTCCAGCCGCAGTCGCCTGAAGGCCGTTGAAGCAGGAACGGATGCGAGCTACATCGACCGCTGATTAATCCCAGCTGTTGGATTAGCGCGTCGAAGCATGGGGTGGTCGGTTTCCTTGCAGAGAGCAAGGCTCTGCAGATGCTCCGCTCGTTGTTTGATGAACTGGGTGGTCTAGATGAGCGCTTCGCTAGCACTGAAGGTGACCTGGTGAATTTCGATTGATATCGGCGTGTTCTGGTCTTTCAGGGGGTTCAGTTGGTCATCTCGCTGGGGGCCAGATTCCATCAGGCCATGGCGGGATCAGCTCGGGGGCGCAGAACCTTTCTCGGATGCTTGCCCAAGATTCCTGCCCGGCAACGGCTCCCTCGAGCCTTGCCTCCATTTGAAGAGACGCGATTGGGCGGCACCGGTGACGTGTGCTGTGGTTGAACATCAAAGAACCATCGTGGTGCTGGGCATGCATCGCAGCGCTATCTGGGAGAGGTGGTGATGCGATCCCGTGCAACCGCAAGGACAATCCAAGTCGATCCCGATTTGCGCCTTTGATGAGGATCTGCTGGAAGGT
>ENA-OSEY01000638-OSEY01000638.1-marine-metagenome-genome-assembly--contig:-NODE-638-length-25007-cov-3.676735_pt1 | contig 25007 bp, 22 predicted proteins | sample MGYA00248465_ERZ534230 | MGnify/ENA primary metagenome ERZ534230 (study PRJEB26409, sample SAMN06344110) | marine metagenome | isolation source: Sea water from surface | place: Atlantic Ocean:Southern...
ATTGTTGAAACCTAGAAGGTGAACGTCACGCCAGTGCCGACATGGTGCTGCCAACCTTCACCCCAGCCGGGCGCATCTTCCCAGCTGTAGGTCTGCTGCCAGTGCAGGAACAACGTGGCATCACCGATGGGAACCGAAAGTTCGATTTCACCAGCCAAATCTGTGCGCGGATCCAATCCTGCGTAGCTGCCAGGAACATAAAAACGAGGGCCCGCTTCAATCATCAAGGAGATCTCATCACCACCAAATGTGAAGCCCAGGCCCACACGAGGATCGGTGTAGTTGCCCACATACATCCCGTCGGATTCCCAACCCTGACGGTGATCAACTGACAGGTAAACACCATTCACCAGATCTTCGATGCCATCGCCAAGGGCGAAATTCACGTCTCCATCACCCAAAGCCCAGATCGCCTTGGCGCCGAGCTCATTCTTCAAGCCCTGAATATCCTCACCCTGGTCTTTGGTGACGTAATAGGGGTTCCAGGACAGCTCAAAACTTAAGCGGTCATTGGGTGCATAACGGGCCTGAAGAAAGCCCTTGATATCGGTGCGCTTGAAGTCGGTGTCGTGGCTGTGGTCATGACCGTGATCATGTCCTTCGTGATCAGAATGATCTTCAGTAGCTTCTTCTACTTCATCCATCATTTCAGAAGTTACACTATCAAGTGAATCTGACATCATTTCCATTTCATTAACTGCAGAATCAACAGTAGCTTCAATTTCTTCAAGAGCTTGATCTACAATAGCATCTAACTCTGCTTCCATCTGAGCTTCTAATTCTGCTTCTGAAACACCACTACCGCAAGAAAAAGCAAGCAAAGCAAGTGGTAAAATCCAAAATTTTTTCATTTTTTATTAAGTTTAAATTTGCAAATTAAGATTCAAAACTAAACTATTTTTACGAATAGAGAAGAAAATCAATTAATAATCGATTAAACCTTCATAATATCCTCTTCTTTTACAGAAACTAATTCATCTACTTTTGTAGAATAAGAATTGGTTAAGTTTTGAACATCGAGCTCTGCATTTTTAACCGCGTCTTCGCTTAACCCTTCGTCTTTAAGCGATTTAACCATATCATTAGCATCTTTCCTTTGTGTTCTCAAACTGACTTTTGCATTTTCGCCCTCAGCCCTTGCTCTTTTCACAAGATCTTTTCTTCTTTCTTCTGTTAGTACTGGAACAGAAATTATAATAACTTCTCCATTATTTTGTGGGTTCAATCCCAAGTTGGCATTAATAATGGCTCTGGTAATTTCGTCTAGTAAACTTTTTTCCCATGGTTGAACGGTTAGTGTTCTTGGATCTAAAGTACTTATATTTCCAATTTGGGATAAGGGAGTTGGAGAGCCATAATAGTCCACTCTGACTGTATCTAACATGGAAGGGTTTGCTCTTCCTGCTCTAATTTTGCTCAATTCTGAATTTAAATGAGAAATGGCTTTCTTCATTCCATCTTCAGCTTCTTCTAAAATCATGTTTATTTCTTCCATAGTGTTTATTTAAACCGTAACTAAAGTTCCTATTTCTTCACCTGTAACCACTTTTTTAAGGTTACCTTTCTTGTTCATATTAAATACGATAACAGGCAAATCATTTTCCTTACATAGCGTGAATGCAGTCATATCCATGACTTTTAGGTTTTTCTTGTAAGCTTCGTCAAAAGTTATAGTGTCAAATTTTTTGGCGGAAGCATTTTCCTCAGGATCCTTATCATAAATACCATCAACCCTTGTTCCTTTAAGAATCACTTCTGCATCAATTTCTATTGCTCTAAGTGAAGCAGCAGAATCAGTCGTAAAAAAAGGATTTCCAGTGCCAGATCCGAAAATAACTATTCTACCCTTTTCTAAATGTCTTACTGCTTTTCTTTTAATGAAGGGTTCTGCAATTTGTTTCATTTCAATAGCAGACTGTAAGCGAGTGAATAAACCCACAGATTCTAATGCGGCTTGCAAAGCCATACTATTAATCATGGTAGCTAACATACCCATGTAATCTCCTTGAGTTCTTTCCATTCCACCTCTCTCTGCTTGAACACCTCTAAATATGTTTCCTCCACCAATTACAATACCAATTTCAGCACCTAGATCAGCAATCTCTCTAATTTCCTCTGCATATTGCATTAATCTATTATTGTCAATTCCAAATTGCTTATTTCCCATTAAGGCTTCTCCACTAAGTTTAAGTAAGATTCTTTTATATTTCATATAATATTTAATTTTTGAGCAAAAAAAAGAGAGCTTAAAGCTCTCTAAATATAGATAATGTTATTAAATCGAAAGCGAATAACGCTTAAAATCTGTGACTTTAAGATCTGGGTTACTTTCTTTTAAAAACTGAGAGACTGTTTTTTTATTGTCTCTTATAAAAGCCTGATTTAATAATGTAGTTTCTTTAAAAAACTTATTCAATCTACCTTTAGCAATTTTTTCTGCCATTTGCTCTGGCTTACCTTCTTGTATTGCTAAGTCTTTTCCTATTTCAATTTCTCTTTCAATAACTTCTTGCGGTACTGAGTCTTGATCTAGTGCAATAGGGTTCATCGCTGCAACTTGCATAGCTACTTGTTTACCTTCATCTTCTGCATCAGCTGTAAGACCAACCATAGATGCGATTTGGTTTCCAGGATGATTATATGCCACAACCCTTTCAGCCGAAATTCTTTCAAAATAAGAGATTTCAATTTTTTCACCAATTACGCCACTTTGCTCCGTTATTTTTTCAGCTACTGAAAGGTCAGACCCTGTGTAATTTGAGTTTAACAGGTCATCTAAATTTGAAGAGCTATTCGTTATAGCTAAATCTAATATTGCATTTGCAAAGTTTCCAAAATCATTGTTCTTTGCAACAAAATCAGTTTCACAATTAAGACAAATAAGATATCCTGTATTCCCTGAAGATTTAGAAATAACTAATCCTTCTTTAGCATCTCTATCCCCTCGTTTTGCAGCAATTTTTTGACCCTTTTTCCTAAGAAAATCGATTGCAGCTTCTAAATCACCGTTTGATTCTTGCAAAGCTTTTTTACAATCCATCATTCCAGCACCGGTTTTTTTTCTTAATTCATTTACGTCTTTAGCAGTAATATTCATTTTTAAATATTTTTATAAAATCAAATTTATTCTTCCGATTTTTCAGCAACCACAGCTTCTTTTTCGGCTTTCTCTTTAGCTAGTTTTTCTTTGTTTTGTTTTCTTTCTCCTAAACCTTCCTTAATAGAGTCACATAAATGACCAACGATTAAATCAATTGATTTTGTAGCGTCATCATTAGATGGTATCAAAAAGTCAATGCCTTCAGGACTTGAATTCGTATCTACCATAGCAAAAACGGGGATGTTTAAGTTTTTTGCCTCTGCTAAAGCAATGTGTTCTTTCTTAACATCAACTATAAAAATAGCAGCAGGTAATCTGTTCATATCGGAAACACTTCCAAATACCTTACCAATTTTTTCTCTCTGTCTAGTTAATTGTAGTCTTTCTCTCTTTGACATGGTGTCAGCTGTACCATCTTTCATCATTTTATCAATAGAAGACATTTTTTTTACTGTCTTACGAGTGGTCTTGAAATTGGTAAGCATACCCCCTGGCCATCTTTCTGTAATGAAAGGCATATTTACTTCGGTTAGCTTAGATGAAATGATTTCCTTAGCTTGCTTCTTAGTTGCTACAAATAGAATTTTTCTACCTGACTTTGCAATTTGTTTCATTGCATTAGATGCTTCTTCGAGCTTTGCTAATGTTTTATTAAGGTCGATTACGTGAATACCTTTTTTTTCATCGAAAATGTATGGAGCCATACTTGGGTTCCACTTCCTTTTAAGATGCCCGAAATGCACTCCCGCATCAAGCATAGTTTCAAAAGTTACTTTTGACATTTTGTTTACTTTCTTTTTACTGTTTTACTTTAATCAGCAGATGTGAAGTAGCAATATTTGGTCTCCACACCTTAGATACTAAACCACGTACCCCGGTACGTTTTATAAAATTATCTTTTACTAAATTGAAATTTCTTTCTAGCTTTAGGCTGACCTGGTTTTTTACGCTCTACCATTCTTGGATCTCTAGTCATTAATCCCTCAGCCTTTAAAAGAGGTTTATATTCTTCATTAATTTCAACTAATGCTCTTGAAATAGCTAACCTTATAGCTTCAACTTGTCCTGTAGTTCCTCCACCATTAACATTAATTGTAGCATCATATTTTCCAGATGTTCCTGTTAATGCAAAAGGTTGGTTGATTTTATATTGAAGTACATCTGTAGAGAAATACTCTTTTTGATCTCTTTTGTTAATGGTAATTTTTCCTTTACCTGCTTTTAAATAGACCCTCGCAACGGATGATTTTCTTCTACCTATTTTATTTATAATCGACATATAATAATTAGTTAAGTTCTACTTTCTTTGGTTTTTGAGCAACTTTATCATGTTCGCTACCAACAAAAACATGAAGATTAGTATATAATTTTCTACCTAATCTATTTTTCGGCAACATGCCTTTAACTGCTTTTTCAATTAATCTTTCTGGAAATTTTGCAAGAAGATCTGTGGCATTAATTGATCTTTGTCCACCAGGATATCCGGTATGTCTAATATATTCTTTTGATTCCCATTTGTTCCCCGATAATTTTACTTTCTCTGCATTAATCACGACTACATTGTCACCACAATCAACATGTGGAGTAAAATTAACTTTATGCTTTCCTCTGATCAATGCGGCTATCTTGCTAGCAACTCTTCCAAGAGGCTGATCAGCAGCATCAACTAACAACCATTCTTTATTTGCGGTTTCTTTGTTAGCAGATAATGTTTTATAACTTAAATGACTCAATTTGGTTTAATTTTGATTAACGGGCTGCGAAGATATGATATAATTTAGAAACTAACAATTCACTTTTAATATTTTTGAAGATAAGTTAACTTATTACTTTCAACTGTTTTCCTACTTTAATAAATGCAGCAATAGCTTTATCTAAGTGATTCTTTTCATGAGCTGCAGAAATTTGTGTTCTAATTCTTGCCATACCCTTTGGAACAACAGGATAGAAGAAACCTATAGCATAAACCCCCTCTTTAAGCAATAAATCTGCAAAACGTTGCGATAAACTGGCATCATAAAGCATGATAGGAACAATCGGAGAATCTCCTTCTTTAACATCAAAACCTGCCTCTATTATTTTATCTTTGAAATAAGCAGTGTTGCCTTCTAATTTATCTCTTAACTCCGTTGAAGAGCTTAAAATTTCAAATACTTTTATGGCAGCACCAACTATGGAAGGAGCAAGGGAATTTGAAAAAAGATAAGGCCTAGATCGTTGTCTTAACATTTCAATAATTTCCTTTTTACCAGTAGTATATCCACCCATGGCTCCACCAAGGGCCTTTCCTAGAGTACCTGTAACAATATCAACTCTGTCCATTACATTGTGATATTCAGGAACACCCCTCCCGGTTTTACCTATGAATCCAGCAGAATGGCACTCGTCTGTCATAACGAGAGCATCATATTTATCAGCTAAATCACAAATTTCATTCATTTTGGCAATATCACCATCCATAGAAAAAACCCCATCCGTAACAATAATTCTGTGTCTATCAGATTGAGCAGCAATCAATTGCTTTTCTAAATCCTGCATATCGCTATGTTTATAACGATATCTATTAGCCTTACATAATCGAACTCCATCGATAATTGATGCATGGTTCAGCTCATCCGAAATAATCGCATCTTCGGGACCAAATAAAGGTTCGAAAAGACCTCCATTAGCATCAAAAGCAGCTGCATATAAAATGGTATCTTCAGTATGGTAAAATTCAGCAATCTTTCTTTCTAGCTCTTTATGAATATCTTGAGTTCCACAAATAAAACGCACTGAGGACATACCAAACCCATGCGTGTCCAATGCATCTTTGGATGCCTTAATCACATCTGGGTGAGAAGATAATCCCAAGTAGTTATTTGCACACATGATGACTACCTCATCAGTATTCTCTACATGGACCTGAGCTCCCTGAGGCGAAGTAATAACTCTTTCCTTTTTAAAGAGACCTGCTTCTTTTACACTTTCTAGTTCTTCTTCTAGAAAAAATTTAAGTGATTTATACATATTTCAACTTTTTAAACAATTCCTTGATCAATCATAGCATCAGCAACCTTTACAAAGCCTGCAATATTAGCTCCTTTAACATAATCAATATATCCATCTTCTTGGGTACCAAAGTTGACACATTGTTTATGAATATCTAACATGATATTATGGAGCTTTTGATCAACTTCCTCACTAGTCCAATTAAATCTTAACGAATTTTGTGACATTTCTAACCCTGAAGTAGCTACACCACCAGCATTGGACGCTTTACCTGGAGAAAATAAAACTCTTCTTGACTGGAACAGAGCGATAGCTTCAGGAGTACATGGCATATTGGCCCCTTCAGCAACAGCCATACAACCATTTTCGACTAATTGTTTTGCTTGTTCTTCATTTAATTCATTTTGTGTTGCACATGGTAAAGCAACATCGACTTTAATTGACCATGGCTTTTCATTTTCATGGAATGATACCCCATCAAATTCAGAGGCATACTCCATAATCCTTCCTCTTCGGTTATTTTTTAGATCCATTATCCATGATAATTTTTTGGCATCAATTCCGTTAGGATCGTGGATAAACCCTTTGGAGTCACTCATAGTAACTACTTTTGCCCCTAGTTGTGTTGCTTTTTCACAAGCAAATTGAGCCACGTTTCCTGAACCTGAGATAGACACCACCTTACCGTTAAAATTATCGCCTTTTGTCTTTAGCATTTCAGCAGCAAAATATACCGTACCATATCCAGTAGCCTCCGGTCTAATTAAGGATCCTCCCCAATTAATTCCTTTACCAGTCAAAACTCCAGTAAATTCGTTTCTTATTCTTTTGTATTGGCCAAACATGTATCCAATCTCTCTTCCTCCCACTCCAATATCACCTGCAGGAACGTCAGTATTAGGGCCAATATGTCTTGATAATTCTGTCATAAAAGATTGACAAAATTTCATTACTTCATTATCCGATTTTCCCTTTGGATCAAAATCAGATCCGCCTTTTCCGCCACCCATAGGTAATGTAGTTAATGAATTTTTAAAAATTTGCTCAAAACCTAAAAACTTGAGAATGGATAAATTCACAGAGGGATGAAATCTCAAACCTCCTTTGTATGGACCAATTGCAGAATTAAATTCAACCCTAAATCCTCTATTCACCTGTACTTCACCGCTGTCATCTAACCAAGGGACTCTAAATTGAATTACTCTTTCGGGTTCTGTAATTCTCTCTAAAATTTTTGTGCTCTTATATTTTGGATTAGCCTCAATGTAAGGAATAACCGTTTCAGCAACCTCCAGTACAGCTTGGATAAATTCAGGCTCATGACTGTTTTTAAGCTTTACCACTTTCATGAATGCATCTATTTGGTGTTGATATGAAGACATTTTAAAATGTTAGTTTAATAAAAGTTTAATTTCGGCCAAATGTATGGAAATTTATTATTGTTTTTTGTTTATGCACATTCATTTTATTTTGCATTTTATTTGAAACAAAATATAATAATTTGTGTAAGCTCTCTAAATTTACAGTATGAGTTTTTTCGGTCAAGACTTTCGTAACAAAAAAAACAATGTGGAAGATGATTTTTATTATTCTACCGATGGTTATATTATTTTTACTGAAAAATATCATTTAAAGAGGGGGTACTGTTGTAAAAGCAATTGTAAGCATTGTCCCTTCGGATATGATATTAAAACAGGAAAAATAAGATCTAATGACTGATTTTAAATCTCTTATCAGGGCTGGAATCCCCACAACTCTCCCAGAACCAAAAAAAAGATCAGCAAAATTAAGCCACGCTCCAAAGAGAAAGGCAATACTTAATGCAAAGGAAACCCAACTGGCTTTGAAAAATGCCTTGAGATATTTTCCGTCTCATTTTCACCAAATTTTAGCAAAAGAATTCCTATCGGAACTAAACGAATATGGAAGAATATACATGTATCGTTTTATGCCAGATTATAAAATCTATGCTAGACCAGTTGAGGAATATCCCGGGAATTCATTGCAAGCCAGAAGTATTATGCATATGATCCAAAATAATTTGGATCATAAGATCGCTCAACACCCTGAAGAACTAATCACATATGGAGGTAATGGTGCCGTTTTCCAAAATTGGGCACAATATCTTCTTACTATGCAATACCTAAGTGAAATGAATGACGAACAAACGTTGGTAATGTATAGTGGACACCCTCTTGGTTTATTTCCATCCTCAAAAATCGCTCCAAGAGTAGTTGTAACAAATGGAATGGTTATACCAAATTATTCAAAACCAGATGATTGGGAAAAATTTAACGCACTTGGAGTAAGTCAGTATGGTCAAATGACTGCTGGATCATATATGTACATTGGACCTCAGGGAATTGTTCATGGCACTACAATTACTGTTTTGAACGCATGTCGAAAAATTGATAACAAAGGGACTGCAGGGAAATTATTTGTTACAGCTGGTTTGGGAGGAATGAGTGGAGCACAACCAAAAGCAGGGAATATTGCTGGTGTGGTTTCTGTAACTGCAGAAATCAATCCTAAAGCTACTTACAAACGACATGAACAAGGATGGGTTGATGAAGTAATTGCTGATCTAGACGAATTATGTACTCGTGTTAAAAAAGCAGTTGCAAAAAAGGAAGTGGTTTCTATAGCCTATGATGGCAATATTGTTGACGTATGGGAAAAATTTGACGAAGAGGGTATTTTTATTGATTTAGGTTCTGATCAAACATCACTTCACAATCCATGGGCTGGAGGATATTATCCGGTTGGAATGACTTTAGAAGAATCTAACAAGTTAATGTCTAGTAATCCTGAACTGTTTAAAACTAAGGTAAAAGAAACACTCATAAGGCATGCTAATGCCATTAATAATCATACTAAAAAAGGAACCTATTTCTTTGATTATGGAAATGCATTTTTGTTGGAGGCGTCTCGAGCTGGAGCTAGTGTAATGGATAATGAAGGAATTAACTTCAAATACCCTTCGTACGTACAGGATATAATGGGCCCCATGTGTTTTGATTATGGATTTGGTCCTTTTAGATGGGTGTGTGCATCAGCTAATTCAAAAGACTTAAAAATTACAGATGATATTGCATGCCAGGTTCTTGAGCAAATCATGAAAGACTCTCCGCAAGAAATTAAACAACAAATGGCGGATAATATTCAATGGATAAAAGGAGCTCAAGAAAACAAATTAGTTGTTGGTTCACAGGCTCGTATTTTATATGCGGATGCTGAAGGAAGAATGAAAATAGCCTCAGCCTTCAATAAAGCAATTGCTGAAGGAGCTATTAGTGGACCTGTAATTTTAGGTCGAGATCATCATGATGTTTCTGGAACAGACAGTCCTTACAGAGAAACTTCAAATATCTATGATGGTTCTGCTTTCACAGCAGATATGGCTATTCATAATGTTATTGGTGATTCATTTAGAGGAGCAACATGGGTTAGCATTCATAATGGTGGAGGTGTTGGATGGGGAGAAGTAATTAATGGTGGTTTTGGATTAACATTAGATGGTTCTAAGGAAGCAGATGAAAAACTAAACAATATGCTTTTCTGGGACGTGAATAATGGTATTGCCAGACGAAATTGGGCGAGAAACCCAGAAGCCATCTTTGCAATCAAAAGAGAAATGCAAAGAACACCAAACCTTAAGGTAACTATTCCATCAATTGTGGATGATGAAATTTTTAATAGTTAATTTAATAAACACTTCAGTTTAAATTTTTTCAATTTACTTTTTTCATTGTTTATTTGTAAGGATAAATAAATGATGAAAGATAATATTTCAATAGTAGGGGCTGGTAACCTAGGGTTATCGCTTGTAAAAGGGCTTGTTGAATCCGGAGAATTTACTCCTCAACAATTTAAATTGTCCAGAAGAAGAATTGAAAAATTAAATGAAATGGCCAAAATGGGTTACCATATTTTTAACGATAATAAACTTGCTGTTGAAAATATTAGTATTGTAGTTCTTGCGGTTTTACCACAAAAGATAAACGAAGTATTGCAAGAAATTAAAAATAAGCTAGATCCAGACACATTATTGATTTCTTTAGTTTCAGGAGTAGAAATTAATAACATTTCATCCATAATTGGCGATCAAATACCCATAGTTAGAGCCATGCCAAACACTGCTATATCCATCAGAGAAAGTATGACTTGCATTACTACAATACAAAAATGGGAACATCATTTAGATAAAGTAAAAAGTATCTTTGATCATGTGGGCGAAACCGCTATAATTAATGAAGAAAAAATGACATCAGCTACTGCATTGTGCGCATGTGGAATTGCCTTTTTCTTAAGATCAATTCGAGCCGCATCTCAAGGAGGGAACGAAATTGACTTTCATGCTTCTGAAGCTTTAAAAATGGCCGCTCAAACTGCAAAAGGAGCTGCATCATTATTATTGGAAAACAACTCACATCCTGAAGACGAAATTGATAAAGTTACATCTCCAAAAGGATGTACTATTGCCGGGCTTAATGAAATGGAGCATAATGGATTTAGCTCCGCTTTTATTAAAGGGATTACGATATCAGCCAATAAAGCAAAATATTTATACGAATGATAGGGTTTAAAAATAAAACGGTATGGGTTACGGGAGCATCTTCAGGTATAGGAAAAGCTTTAGCAATTCAGTTTTCAAAATTAGGAGCCAATGTGGTTTTATCTTCTAGAAAAGAATCAGACCTTAAAGAGGTAGAAAAACAATGTCAATCTAACACATTCGTGCTTCCATTGGACTTATCTTTTCAAGATAATTTTAATGAATTGGTTAAAAAAGTCTCTGATCAATTTGGACATATTGATGTCTTAATTAACAATGGGGGAATTAGCCAACGATCTCTCGCTTCTGATACCACTTTAGAGGTAGACCGAAAACTTATGGAAGTCAATTACTTTGGAACTGTTGGGCTTACCAAAGCAGTTTTACCCGTAATGCAAAAACAAAAAAGTGGTCATATTATCACCATTAGTAGTTTATCTGGAAAATTTGGCTTTTTTCTTCGCTCAGCCTATTCCGCAGCAAAATTTGCCCAAGTTGGATTTTTTGAATCGCTAAGACTAGAGGAAGAAAAAAATAACATTCTAATAAGTATGGTGTTCCCTGGATTTGTAAGAACAAATATTTCACAAAATGCTCTTTCTGGAGATGGAGAAAAACACGGAAAATTAGATAAAAATCAAGAAAAAGGAATTAGTCCTAAAAAGTGTGCACAGGATATAATCAACGGAATTTTAGATGAAAAACACGAAATTTATACTGGAGGAAAAGAAATTTTAATGGTCAAAGTTAAACGTTTTTTACCTCGCCTTTTTTATAAAATATTAAGAAAACAATCGGGAACTTAGTCTTTTATCCTAGAGAATTTCATCGCCTTAAGCATCCAATTAGGAAGAGGTTGGCTAGGAGGTCTTTTTTCTACATTTAGGTAAAGCCCTAATTTTTCGATTATTGGGATTTTATATACTTCAATCATTTCAATCAGGGTTCCATCTGGATCTTCACAATATGTACAATGTACTTTTGTAGATTCACCCATACTTAATACATCTTTTGTATCGCAAGTAAACCCGTGACCTTCTGAGGATAATTTCTTTCCTAAAGACGGCATATTTCTCACATCAAAACCCAAATGAACAAATCCGGTATCTCCCCAGAGTCTATCTGCATATATTTTAACTGGTTTTCTTTCTGTTAAGTCTTGAACTAACTCTATGTAGCTTTTGCCAGCTAACTTTGTGAAGCCACCGCCTGAGGGATTTTTTTGCGTGAGAAGAACTCTTCTAAATTGACTGGTACCTCCTTCAATATTTGACCAATCTTCAAAAACACCACTTTTATCAAAAACAACCTCATCATATCCAAGCAATGCATAAAAATCAATTGACTTATCCATATCTGAGACTCCCACACTACAACCTGCTGTTCCGCCAGTAACAGTTGGATGACTTGTATAAAAATCATTTGCTGGAATGATTTGCCAAAGTAAATTATCAAGATCCTTTACGTAAAATGTTTCTCTACCATCTGGAGTACTTGTAATATCTGAAATCACATTGGCTTTGTTTTTAATAAAAAAGTCATATGCTTTAGATACATCTGGAGATTTAACCTGACCTATGAAAATTCCCAAATCTCCTAGTTGATGTTTTATTTTAGCATGTGTTGCTTTAAACGTACTCGGGCAGACCACTTCCATGGCACAACCTCCCTTTATATTTAGTATCATAGCCGCACGCTTAGAGATAACTTTACCTTTTGTATAAATGGTCATTAAAGGTGCTTCTGCCTCGTCATTAAACAAAGGAATATCCATTCCAAAAAACTTCCTATACCATTTCCAAGCATCTTCGTGGCATGGAACACCAACTCCTACATGTTGTATACCGTGTATGGTGTAACTCATGACTTTACCCTTTCCACATAAACTCCCTTTTGAACATCCACCTTTATTTTATCACCCGTATCAATAAATAATGGAACCCTAACTTCTGCTCCTGTATCAATAGTCGCGGGTTTCATGGTGTTAGTTGCCGTATCCCCTTTAATTCCAGGCTCAGTATAAGTTACTTCTGCTTCTAAAAATTGGGGTTGCTCCACAATTAAAGGCATTTCTTCTTCCGCATGAAAAATGATAGTACACACCATACCTTCTTTAAGGAAATCAGGCTTATCAATCATATGACCTTCAACAAATATTTGCTCAAAATTTTCGGTATGCATGAAATGATAACCAGCCCCCTCCATATACAAGAATTGATAGGGTCTATTTTCAATTCTTACCGTTTCAATTTTGTGTCCTGCCGGAAATGTATGGTCAAGCACCCGTCCATCTTCAATTCCTTTCATCTTAGTTCTTACAAAAGCTGGACCTTTACCAGGTTTTACATGTTGAAATTCAATTATTTGCATCAATTTATGATTGTGTTTGATGCAAAGTCCGTTTCTGATATCTGATGTTGTTGCCATTTTGAAAATATTGAAGGGCAAATATAAAAATATGTTGGTGAGAATTTAACTTATATTGCTCCAATTGGGTTTGAGTTTTGACTGCCTTATTAATTCTTTTCTTATAAAGAAGCTTTCTTTCAATACTAAATCAGGATCTCTTATTAGTAGTTCATCCACATGCTGTTTAGTAAGTTGAACTAGTTGAGCATCCTTAGCTAAATCAGCAAGTTTAAAATCTAAAACACCACTTTGTTGCGTTCCCATAATGTCTCCTGGTCCTCTTAATCTCAAATCTTGCTCTGCTATTTCAAATCCATCATTGGTTCTAACCATTGTTTCTATCCTAGTTTTTCCATCTTCTGAAAGTTTAAACCCAGTCATCAATATGCAATATGACTGGTCAGCACCACGTCCTACTCTACCTCTTAGTTGATGTAATTGTGAAAGCCCAAATCTTTCTGCACTTTCTATAACCATTAATGAGGCATTAGGAACATTAACTCCCACTTCTATAACAGTTGTTGCAACCATTATTTGAGATTTACCACTTACAAATCGTTCCATCTCAAACTCTTTATCATCAGGTTTCATTTTACCATGTACAATACTTACTGTATAATCAGGCAATGGGAAACGCCTTACTACACTTTCATATCCATCCATAAGGTCTTTATAATCCATTTTTTCCGATTCTTCAATCAAAGGATATACAATATAAACCTGTCTTCCGAGCTTAATTTCATCTTCAATAAATTGAAATACTTTTAACCTGCTGGAGTCGAAACGGTGAACCGTTTTGATTGACTTTCTTCCAGGCGGAAGTTCATCAATAACAGAAACATCTAAATCTCCATAAAAAGTCATCGCTAATGTTCTTGGAATTGGAGTTGCTGTCATGACTAGAATGTGGGGAGGACAACTATTTTTTTTCCAAAGTTTTGCTCTTTGAGCTACACCAAAACGATGTTGTTCGTCAATTACTGCTAGTCCTAGATTTTGAAATTTTACCTTATCTTCTAATAAAGCATGCGTACCAACCAATAAATTTAATTCTCCGCTTTCTAAATCTTCATGAATTACAACTCTATCTTTCTTTTTCACTGAACCTGTAAGTAAAGAAACTTTTAAACCTAATTTTTGGAAATAAGGTTGAATAGAATCATAATGTTGGTTTGCTAGAATTTCGGTAGGTGCCATGAGGCACGCTTGAAATCCATTATCAATGGCTAATAGGATAGTTAAGATAGCAACTATTGTTTTTCCGCTACCCACATCACCTTGCAATAATCTATTCATGTGTTTCCCCAGACCTAAATCTTTTCTAAACTCCTTTATGACTTTTTTTTGTGCATTTGTGAGTTCAAAGCCTAAATGGTGATGATAAAAATCATTGAAATATTGACCTACAATTTCAAACTTAAAACCCTCTACTTTTCTTCTTGTTGTTATCTTTTGTCTTGTCATACTGAGTTGTAGAAAAAACAACTCTTCATATTTAAGTCTTAGGATAGCTTTTTTTAGTAAAGAAGAATTTTGAGGAAAGTGAATGTTTTTGAAAGTTTCCTTATTAGATAAAAATGCATTCATCTTTTCTAACTCAGGAGATAGAGTTTGATTTAAGTAACCTAATACGAGTGGCAACAAATTGCGTTGTAAATTCTCTATTCCTCTAGAATGAAGCCCAAACTTAGTTAACTTTTCTCCTGAATGATATATGGGTTGTAATTCACCCATTTTATTTTTGTTTTTGTCCTCTAATTCTAATTCAGGATGATTAAAATTCCACTTGTTTTTGTATTCATTTGCCTTCCCATACAAAACATATTTTTTACCTATTTCAATAGATGATTTTATCCACTTAATCCCTTTGAACCAAACTAGAACCACATCGCCTGTTTCGTCTCGAGCATGAGCAACTAATCTTTTACGTCTTGGAGGACCCAGTTCTTCGATATCATAAATAACTACGGAAAGCTGAACAGCAGTATTCGATCCTTGGATTTGATCTACCTTGATTGTACTTGATCTATCAATATACCTAAAAGGAAAGTAATGGAGCAAATCGAGATACGTATAAATCCCCAACTCACTCTTCAACACCTCTCCTCTCTTAGGACCTACACCCTTCAGGTAATCAATTGACGTATTAAGTATATCATGTTGCAATTTCAAAAATTAAATCATTCTTGAAATTAAATTAAATAAAATTCTCAAATGGAATCTTTACCAAGTAATAAAACTGGGTTTTCTAAATAATTCTTGAAGGAGTTTAGAAATGCAGATCCTACAGCACCATCTACAACTCGGTGATCGCAACTTAAGGTAACTTTCATGACATTTCCTGGAACTACTTGACCATTTTTTACTACAGGAACTTGTTGAATTCCACCTACTGCTAAAATGCATGAGTCTGGAGGATTAACAATAGCAGTAAATTCATCAATACCAAACATACCTAAGTTTGAGATGGTAAATGTGTTACCAGCCCAATCTTCAGGTTGTAGTTTTTTGTCTTTTGCTTTTTGTGCGAATTCCTTTACTTCAGCCCCAATTTGAGTCAACGGTTTTTCATCGGCAAATCGTACAACTGGAACAAGCAAACCCTCATCTACTGCAACAGCCACACCAATATGAACGTGTTCATTATATCTAATAAAATCCCCGTACCATGAGGCATTGACTTTTGGGTTTTCCTTAAGAGAAACCGCTACAGCTTTTACCACTAAATCATTAAAAGAAACTTTTAATGGATTTATAGATTTATTTATTGAAGTTCTTACCTCCATGGCATTATCCATATCAATGCTAACTGTCAAATAAAAATGTGGAGCTGAGAACTTACTTTCGGCAAGCCTTTGCGCAATGACCTTTCTCATTTGAGAAACAGGTTCATCAACAAAAGATTCTACACCACTAAATGATACTTTTCCTTGAAAATTTTCAATATCTCTTTTGACAATTCTGCCGTCAGTACCAGTACCCTTAATCAAATTCAAATTAAGACCTCGCTCGTCAGCCAATTTTTTAGCTAAAGGAGATGCCTTTACGATCCCATTAGAAACAGTAGTAGAAGGCGGAAAAGAAGTTGTGTTTGCTGTTTGATCTATAGAAAAAGATGGGGCAGGTTGAGGAGCTGGTTGGCTCACTTCCACAGGTTTAACTTCTTCAGCTTTGGATGGAATAATCTCTGTGTCAGATACCACGTCTTTATTGGATTTTTGTGGCTCTTCGTCTTCTTTTAAAAGTGCTGTAACATCTTCACCTTTTTCTCCTAAAATGGCTAATATTGAATCAACTGGAGCAGTCTGACCTTTTTCCACACCAATGTGTAAAAGCACACCTTCTTGGAAGGATTCAAACTCCATGGTAGCTTTATCGGTTTCAATATCTGCTAATAAGTCACCACTTTCAATGCTGTCACCAACACTTTTATGCCATTCTGCAACAACACCTTCAGTCATGGTGTCACTTAGTTTGGGCATCCTAACAATTTCGGCCATAAATCAAATGTTATAAATATTCTTTAATAAAAGGATAGTCTTTTTGAACATATACGTCTTCGTATAACTCGTGAGGTTCAAGGTCTGGAGATTCTTCAGCAAATTTCACAGATTCCTCTACTATTTGTTTTACCTCGTTTTGAATCTCTTTAATTTCTTTTTCAGAAGCTAATTTATTGTCTTCTATAGTTTTTAGAACTTGAGAGATTGGATCTTTTTGCTTATAATCTTCGACTTCGTCTTTAGTTCTGTATTTTTGTGGATCAGACATGGAGTGTCCTTTGTATCTGTATGTTCTTATATCAAGCAAAGTTGGACCATCACCCTTTCTTGCTCTATCGCAAGCATCTTTAATGGCATGATGCACATCTTCAACAGACATTCCGTTTACTACATAAGAAGGCATATGATAAGATTTTCCAATTTCACTCATGTCTTCTACATTAGTTGTTCTTTTTACAGAAGTCCCCATCGCGTAATTATTATTTTCAATAATAAAAACTACTGGCAATTTCCACATCATGGCCATATTAAATGTCTCATGAAGTGCACCTTGTCTAGCTGCTCCGTCTCCAAATGAACAAAAGGTGACATTTTTGTTTCCCTTGTACTTGTCCGCGAATGCTATTCCGGCCCCCATAGGTATTTGAGCACCTACAATCCCATGTCCGCCCATAAGATTAACTTCTTTTTTAAACATATGCATAGATCCACCTTTTCCTTTGGACATACCTGTCTTTTTTCCATAAAGCTCAGCTAACATATATTTAGGATGAATACCTAACCCAATCGGATGAGCATGGTCTCTGTATGCTGTGATGTGTTTATCTTCTTTTTGGCATGCAGAAACTGTACCTGCAACAATGGCTTCTTGCCCTATATAAAGGTGACAAAATCCACCAAACTTTTGTTGAATATACAGGTGACCAACGCGTTCTTCAACTTTTCTCATCACAAGCATATCTTTATACCATTTAATATACTGTTCTTTCGAAAAATCCAACGAGTTTTTTTTCTTGGATTTTGTATTTTTTTCCATCGTTTGAATAGACATAATTTAAACTATTAAACAAATATATATTAAAGTTATTTAAACTGTTGAAATGTTACGAATTAATGACGCTTTAACGCATCAGTTTTAAATGCAAGAGGTAATAAATCAGAGATACTATCAAGTTCATAAATTTCTCCAATCTCACCTTTTAAAAAGATAGGTATATCTGAGTTTTGATTTCTTTCATACTCTACCATGACCTGTCTACATGCTCCGCAAGGGGTAATGGGTTCTTTTATTATGGCATGAGTAGCTCTCACAGATACGGCCATTTTTTTAATAACCAAATCAGGAAAGTGTGCGCGACAATAATACAACAGAACTCGTTCTGCACACAACGAAGAAGGTAAAGCCATGTTTTCTTGATTGTTAGCCGTCATGATTTCTCCATTTTCCAGCAAAGCGGATGCTCCCACATTAAAACCAGAATATATCGCATATGCTTTTTCAAGAATTTGATCAGAAGCCTCAATTAATTTTTGATCTGATTCATTTAAATCTTTAACAGAATTGTAGACTTTATAGGAGAATGAAATTTTCTTAATCATTTGCTATAAAGATAATAAATAGCTGATATTACTCCGTAGAACCTGACTCAGTAGAACCAAGATTAAACTTAATAGAAAATCTTATAGTGTTTGCTAATGGGCTCTGTTGGGTTAAAGCGAGAATGTAAGATAAATCTAGCCCAATAACTTTGTATTTAATACCCGCTCCGAAAGAAATGAATTGTCTATTACCTTTGGTAGGATGTTCATAAAAGTAACCTGCTCTTACAGCAAATAATTCAGAATACAAAAACTCAGCGCCTGCTGATAAATTCACTTCTCTTAACTCCTCTCTAAATCTAGAACCGTTTTCGACCGTGTAAACGCCTCCATCATTTACTAAACTTCCAGGAGCATCAGTAAATGATCCAAACATGCCTGTAGCCACTCCAACATTGGGATCTCTACCAGAGAGAATCATATTGGGGTTGTTGGGGTCATAAATGGGTGGGGTTGGGATTAATAATTTATTTGCATCAATAGTAAATGTAAATTTATTGTATTCATCTAAATCCATATTAAGAGCTGAACCAAGTCTAAGATTGGTTGGTATGAAATCTCTATCCGCATTTTCGGTGTAAGCCATTTTAGCTCCAATATTTGAAATATTTGCTCCAAATGCCAAAGAAGAAGGCATATCTCCAATATCAAAAGGATTGGATTGGTAATAAAATGATAAATCAGTAGATATGCTTTGCCCAGGTTTTGTACTTGCACCAGCAACCTGTGTTCCGCCCGTTAAATTTGAGAAAATATATCTAGCTGTCAACCCAGCAGAAAAATTATCACTTAATTTTCTTGAGTAGGCTATATCAACAGCAAATTCATTGGGATTAAAGTCACGAATAGTTTGGCCATACACATCCGTAAAGGTGATACTCCCTAAAGAGAAATACCTCAGCGATACACCAATACTTGAAAAACGATCTAATCTTTTATATCCTGAAAGATAGGCTAAGTTAATATCATTAACAAGTGCTCTTAGCCAAGGTGAATATGACAAACTATATCCCATATCATTCATTTCATCAATAAAAACCAACTTGGCTGGATTCCAATGCACGGCATTTGCATCTGGACTAATTGCAACACCAGCATCCCCCATGGCACCTGATCTTGAGTCAGGAGAAATCAATAAAAAAGGAACTGCGGAAGTTATTGTGTTTATACCAGAACTTCCGTTTAACGTTTGAGTTGAAATTTGCGCCCTTGTATTGCTTACTAAAAAAAGTGCAACAAGCAGAAAAGCTGATTGTATTTTATATCGATTTAAGTTTCCCATACCATTTATCATAATTCACTATAACGACAAATATATATAAATAGTATATAGTTTTTAATTATTTCAAAAGGAACATCGTTTCTGTTTTAGACGAACTAAGCCCTTGTTCATTCGTAACCTCTAGTTTATATAAATAGACCCCTCTAGCCAATTGTTCACCAAAATCATCTAACCCATCCCATGAAATACCGCTTGATCTAAAACCTTCATTGTGAATTCTCCTATTTATTGTCTTCACTGTTTTTCCTGAAACATTATAGATATGAATGTCAACATCAAGATAGTTGCAATTTTGATTGTGTTCAAAAAAGAAAGAAGTATTTGTTGTAAACGGATTAGGGTAATTTAATACGTGATTAAGTTTTATCTCTGCATTATCAACAACAATAAAGTTGATATCTGATTTAGAAGAATTATTATAATTATCCCAAACTTTTAACTCAATTTGATGTTCACCAGCAGACAAATCTGTTAATTCATAGAAAATCTTACCGCTCTGATAAGAGTCTAAATCGGATTCATAATATTCATTTAAAACTATACTATTTGCATAATCAGCATCTAAAATGAGCTCAATATCATGACCAATTCCATTCCCCACTGTATTTATTCCGTTTGAGTCAAATATATGAGCAATCAACATGGGACTGTTGTTTGAAATACCACCAGATACAAAATTCATATCATTCATGTAAAGTTTAACATCTGGACCAACCTCATCGCTTGTAGCATTGGTGTTGATGCCTCCAATAGTTAAATTCTCATCACTTCCATTTCCATCAATATGACCATTTTCAACATAGAAACTGATTCTTGAACTTCCAAAAGAATAATCAATATCCTTGGGAACTTTTAATCTAAAGGTAAATTGCCCATTCGTAACGGTAGACTTTCCCTTATAAATCAGGTTTTTCCACATTTGAAAGGGTGAAGCCGAAGATCCAGAGTTTGTACCCAAAGTAGAAAAGGATGTTTTTTTATCGAATAATGAAATATTTACGACACCATCAAAAGTAGAATATGGTTGGTAATATTCATTTTCTATGTGTCCATAAATTTCTAATTCGTCCAATGCGCGAATCGTATCGGTACTCGTGGAATCTAAAACAACATGTATTTCAGGTAAAGCCAATTTTAATGCAGGGTCTCCGAGTAATGCAAATTTTCTGTAATTCTGATCTGCACTAGTAATTGCAAACTTGTTTTTTGTGCCTTTATAGATGTCACCTAATCTTTGAGCTTTATAATTTACCAAGTCAAACACAGTATCATAGAAATACCTATTCAACCATTCGTTTGGAGTTGCATAAACCAATCTTGTTGTCGTGTAAAGACCCACACCTCCTCCATTTGGATTTAACAACACATATTCGCCTGCAGATACACGATCATGATCGTCAAACCTGCCAAACTCGCAAGTGGCTGTCATAAACACCGGCATATTCGATAAATTAGACCAATTTTGAATAGTAGGTACTTTCAGTATTTGTTCATGGGCCCAACCTGTTTCACCTCCATGTCCAATGTAATTAACCAAAAGAGCACCATCATTTACTCTCTGATTGATAGCAAGCTCAGCATCAGGTATTCTTTCGCCTGTTGCGGAGGGTTGTTGAGCATAGGCATCAGCATGAATTTTGATAATATTTTGAGTGGGTTTTGTTTGCTCAATTTTTGAAGCCATAATTTCAATGTCATTAAAATAGGCGTTTTGATCTTCATCATCGCTAACTAGAATTACTTTATTTCTCCAGTCACCTAAAATCCCATTGCTTGGATTGATATTACAATCGAGGGATGAATTTGTGGTGTCAATGGTTTGATATTGTATTATTTTTTGAACCATATCCATGGCCTCTTGCTCTGTAGATACGGTTAATCTTCCAATAGCAATATTCAATAAGTCTGTATTCCGCATAGATCCACCATCCGATAATATGGCAAAGAAATCATCCGTTGCAAAGGTGTTCACTTTGGAAAGGGATTCTTGAGACTCAAATACAGGTAACAAATTATTCCCGTGATCTAAAATATTTCTATTATCATACGTTCCGTCACCTATCAATACACAATATTTAGGAATCTGATTGGGAATTCCAGATCCACGAACATAAAACATCCTTAAAAATTGTTTTAATGCAGTTGCATCTCTCATGCCTGAAGAAAATTCATTATATATCTGTTGATCTGTAACGACATGAACGGATAGTCCTTCTTGTTCATGGAATGTTTTCAGCGTTGCAGCTGATTGAGAAAATTTACTGTTCGTTATTATAATTACATCAGCTGATGATAAACCATGTAAATTCTGACTTTCTACCCTTTTCACAAATGTTGGATATGGAAATGAATTCCCTGATATAGCTATGTAATTTTTTAAACTATCTATCTCTTCTATAAAAAATAAGTTATTTCCATCTCGTTCAAAAACTAGATTTTTTACATTATTTAAATCTGTTATGTCCCAAATCATTTGTACAGAATTGCTGTTTTGGAGATTAATTTTTGACCAAGCTGAATTGTCACTAGATAGGCTAAAATCAAAAGAGGAATTATCTACAATTAGTTGCCTCTTACAATTAACTTCAATGTAGTCTAAGTAGCCTTTAGCTGAAGGTAAACCATTGTTATTGTAAGTTAAATCCATTTGATAATTGGAATTTAAATTGTTAACGAATGGATATTCAACTACTGCTGCTCTTCCTGCATCGGACAAATAAGAACTACCAGATCCATTAATAGCAATCGTTCTATTTTGTCCAAATAAGGATAAGTTAAATGAAGCTGGAGTAGACGAAGATTTGCTGACAACCCTAAGCTTCAACCAAGAAGAGTCGCTGAGGTTGCTAAATGGGAAATCATATGTGTATTGATTTGTTAAATCAAAAACATCACCTAACCAAATAGCACCGGATTTTAATAGATTTATTTTATCTTCATTTATATATGCAAAATCCCAAAATTCATTAATCACCTGGTTGTAATTTTGATTTAGATTATTAATGCTATCCGTTGAGTTTGTAGCACCAGTGCCAATCCCTAAAAAGCAATAAGCGCTATCAGAATAAATATGATTAACGTGCCTGTACTTACCATTATCCATCTCTACTCTGTCACTACCGTTATGATAAAAAAGGACATAATCACCTGAGGAAAAATTTCCGTCATTATCATCATTAATATGCAAGGTTCGTTGAATTAGGTCATCAGATCTAAAAGTACCATTTTCTGTATTTAACAAACCTTGATTATTAGAGTATAAATGAAGTTGAGAAGATGGCGTAGGTCCGTCAATAATACCATGATTAATTAAGTAAGAATAATCAATTTTATACAATCCGCTTTGGGAAATACCAAGTTTGAACCAGTTCCATCCATTTGATAAAATAGATTGTGAGACGAACTCAGAAGATTTTTTATTATTTGAAATAGGATGTGTTTTTTTAACTGATACATTAAATTTCGTTATTCTGTAATTTTTCCCATTTACTGATCTAATACATGAAAGTAAAAGTTGTGTCTTTTTAGCTTTGTAGTTTTCCTCTTGATTACGAAAACTGATCTTGTAGTTTTTATCGTAATGTAATGAATTGGAGTTATTGGAGGTGAATTCCACCAATTCTTCTTTAAATTCAAAACTTAGCACTTCATAAGAACCAAAGTCTAGTTCATTTTGAAAATACAATTGTTTTGTCGAATAATCTTGAAATCCCTTCTCAGGGTAAAATGTTAAATCTAAATTTAAATCATCAGAATGAGTTTTGTAATGAATTTCTGAGTTAATATGAATGACTCGCTGGGAAAAACTTGTGTTTATCCAAAATAAAATAATAATTACGGCTACACTCCTTCTCATCTGCAATGATTATCTTTAAAACTCAAAATTATAATGATTATTGTAATACATCAAAAATGATTAAGTTGCGATAATTGATTTTTTGTATAATTGGAACTTAATGAGAAAAATCATTAATAAAATACTCAATAGATTATGTTTAACATGTACTATCATATCTATTTTGATATGCCTTAGCACAAGAGATGCATATTCTCAAGACGCTGAATTTACTCAGTTTTATGCGAGTCCCATATTTTTAAACCCGGCTTTTGCCGGAACCCACATGTGTCCGAGACTTACTTTGAATCATAGAAATCAATGGCCAGGTGTTCCATCTACATTTATTACAAATGCATTTTCTTATGACCAACATGCGGACGGCCTTCATGGAGGTCTTGGACTAATGATAGTGAATGACCGAATGGCAAATTCTCTTCAAAATAACAGAGTTAGTGGTGTGTATTCTTACCAAATGAAATTATCCAGAAAATTTTCTGTTAGACTGGGGCTTGAAGCCACGTTTTGGCAGAAAAAATTGGATTGGAATCAACTTACTTTTGGAGATATGATTGATCCCATAAGAGGTTTTGTTTACCAAACAGGTGATTTACCTAGAGGTGGTACAAGATCTGGATTAGATTTTTCTGCAGGATTTCTAGGCTTTAGCGAACAATTTTATTTTGGTTTTGCGGCTCATCATTTAAACGAACCAAACGAATCGTTATTAACAAACGAAACCAGTCCTTTACCTAGAAAATTCACAGGTCATATGGGCTTTCATATTCCTTGGTCTGGTAATGGTTCTGTATACAGGGAAACAGAAACTATTGTTTCTCCCAACATCTTATACAGAATGCAGGGAAGTGCTCAACAATTAAACATGGGACTGTATGTTCAAAAAGGCCCTTATGTAGGTGGAGTATGGTATAGAAATCAAGATGCTTTTATCATCTTGTTGGGGGTTGAAGTGGGATTAGTAAAAGTAGGTTATAGCTATGATGTAACCGTATCTGATTTATCAATGGCTACATCTGGTTCTCACGAACTATCTTTGCAGATTAATTTTGATTGTGGGCCTAAAAAGAGAACATACAGGGCAATAAGTTGCCCGTCTTTCTAAAAAATTACCTAAATTTGTAACTTATCGTTCTAAATTCTCGTTTAGAGCGACACTAAATAATTTAAATGATGAAGAAGAGTATTTACATAATCGGGGTTTTTGTTATTGCTTTAATTACAAGTTGTACAGAATACGAAACCTCAAGTATTACTGGGTGGGATTATAACAATCCAAAAAATGGAGGATTTCAAAAAGTACCCTATGCCGAGCAAGAAACAGGTCCAGGTTTAATTCTTGTAGAAGGTGGAACTTTCACCATGGGCAGAATCGAGCAGGATGTGACATTTGAAAACCATAATGTTCCAAGGAGAGTTACCGTTTCTTCGTTTTACATGGATGAAACAGAGATATCAAACTTCCATTGGTGTGAATACCTCTACTGGGTTGGAAGAACCTATATCGATTTTCCCATGATTTACAAGAAAGCTTTACCTGATACATTATGTTGGAGAGAGAAACTTGGATTCAATGAAAAATATGTAGAATATTACTTAAGACACCCTGCTTACAGAGACTACCCAGTTGTTGGTGTTTCTTGGAATCAAGCAAATGATTTCGCAGCTTGGAGAACAGATAGGGTAAATGAATATATCTTGATTAGAGAAGGAAT
>ENA-OSEY01000639-OSEY01000639.1-marine-metagenome-genome-assembly--contig:-NODE-639-length-25003-cov-5.760812_pt1 | contig 25003 bp, 19 predicted proteins | sample MGYA00248465_ERZ534230 | MGnify/ENA primary metagenome ERZ534230 (study PRJEB26409, sample SAMN06344110) | marine metagenome | isolation source: Sea water from surface | place: Atlantic Ocean:Southern...
CATAGTCAGCATTTAAATTATTTATTATATGAGGAGTATTAAAATTTAATTTACCAGACAAGATAGCAATTTTTGGTTTTTCAATCTTTAAACTACTTTTGAAAATATGTTTATTGTTTGAGATATTTGTTTCGCCATTTAAAGCTGAAATGCCAATTTCAAAATTTTTTTCGTAATCAACTTCTCCCCCAATCATAAATGATTGAAAATAATTTTTTTCATTTGATAAAACTTTAATTGAATTGGAAGCAACTAATCTTTTATCATTTAAAAGAGCTATTTGAACCTCTCCATTTCCTCCATTGATACTTAAAATTTCAACGTCAATATAAATTGAGTTTTTATCAAATTGATTCGGGTAAATAAGAATATTTTGAATAGATAAGTCTAAAGGTTCATCAATTATTGATTCATTTACCCCCATAGATGAATTATTTTCTATAATGGTATTTTCTTTATACTTTGAACAAGATACCAAAGTGATAAAAAAAATTAAGCTTGCTATAAAGAAATTATAATATTTCATTAAACAATCATTCCTCGTGAATAAGCACTAAAATCTTTATCAAAATCTATTTTATTATTATTGACTTTATGTAATGCTAAAAATGCAATCATATCTGCATTGTCAGTACAATACTTCATTGATGGATAAATAATCTTTTGATCTAATTTATCTAATTTGTATCTCAATCTCTTGTTTGCAGCAACACCTCCACAAATAATTCCAGAGTTTGCAGAGTATTGGTTCATTGCTTTTTCAAACTTACTAATTAAAGTATCTACAATAGCTTCTTGATAGCTCGCAGCTATATCTTCATAACTATATTTATTGTCATTTACACAATTAATTAATGCAGTTTTTAATCCACTGAAACTAAAATTAAATGTATTATCATTAATCATTGGCCTTGGAAAATTAATTAGATTCATATCACCATTTTTGGCAATTTTTTCAATTTCTGGTCCACCTGGATAATTTAAATTCATTTTTTTTGCACCTTTGTCAAAGGCTTCACCGCATGCATCATCTAAAGTCTCTCCAAGAAGTTCATATTCAAACATATTTTTTACTAACCATAGTTGAGTATGACCTCCTGAAACTAAAAGATTAATAAATGGTGCTTCAAGTTCAGCATGTTCAATAAAAACAGAATTTAAGTGAGCTTCTAAATGATTAATTGGAATAATTGGAATATTTAATGCTTGAGAAATTCCTTTCGCAAAACTAATTCCTGATAAAAGTGATCCCATTAAACCAGGACCATTTGTAACAGCAATTGCATCTATATCTTTGAAAGATTTATTTGCATCTTCCAGAACTTTTTTTGTAATACTTGGTAAATATTTTTCATGCTCTCTTGAAGCAATTTCAGGAACAACCCCTCCGTATTGCTGGTGAATAGACTGAGTTTTAGTGAAGCTAGATAAAATTTTGAAATCACTGCAAAGAGCAACTCCAGTTTCATCACATGATGTTTCTATGCCAAGGATAATCAATTAATTTCTTTAATTACTAAAATTTCTAAATTATTCGGAGATAAATCTTTCCACTCGATTAAGTAATCTGGTAATTTAATTGTAGGCGAATAAAATTGTTTCTCTGAATTCCATAAATCAAAATCAATAATTACATCGATATCTTCTGGAAGAATATTAGTAATTTGCTTCAGACCTCCAACGATAGTTAATGATACAGTAGCAGGATTAACAAAAACATTTACGTCATTAGGCTTATTAATCAACTCAACAGGGATTCCAGTAACAATTGTTTCACTTATTGGCTGTACGTCAATAAATGCATCTACTTTTTTTGGATCAAAACTGACTAGTTTGTTAGGATTTAATATTGACCAATTTCCATTTACTGAAGCAATTAAATCCAATAAAGTATCTTTTTCTGTGAAAACAAAATCAATTTCATTTACAGCTTCTTCAGGTCCTCCAATACTAATTGAATCTGGAGAAAATTGTCCTCCAAGAGCAATATATCCAGGTTCTGTAGATACTAAAATTTGCGACTCAATAGGAACTTTTTTAACCATATATCTTTGCAATTTTATTTGAACATTTCTAGGATTTAAAACTTCTACAAATTGCAAATCTAGAGAGGATGGTAAAACTATTTTTTCAGGATTTTCTTTATAATATGAATCTAGTTCAAAGTTATACTCATCAGTGATACTGCTTAAATCAATTACAGCTTTAAAATCATCTCTATAAAAATTATTAAAGACTCTGAGCCATATAAAAGATCTACCTGTGCCTTTTAAGGTTACGAAAATACTTTCGGGAACCTCTTCCTTGTATGTCTTTTGTTCTTGAAGATTTCTAGCTACTAATGGGATATCTAAATTAACAGTGTATGTATCTTCGCTTTTAATAAAAAACCAAAAAACAAAAGCAATAACAAAAGAATAAGCGATTCTTTTGAATTTAGTTGTATTAATCGTCAACATTTGATTCATCAAGCATTAAGATGATATTTTTATCATCTGATTTAACCTCTACTACAAGTAAATCTAAAGCATCACCCTCGTTTAGTGAACTAACAACAGTCTTTTTTTGATCTTTAGATATTTTATTCATAGGTATTAAACCTTCGATTTCATCATCTAATTTAATAATAATGCCTGAATCATTCATCTTTTCAAATGAACCTTTTATTTTATCTCCAGAATTAAATTTAGCTTCAATACCTTCCCATGGATTTTCAGCCAAATCTTTAATACTTAATAAAACTTTTCTTTCTTTCTCAAGTATCTCTAGGACAATATAGTCTATTTTATCTCCTTCATTGACAAACTCTTTCGGATGTGAAGGATTTTTAGTCCAATGAAAATCGGTTGTTCTAACAAAACCTTCTAATTCGTCTGTTAAAGAAACAAATGCTCCAAACTTAGTCACTTTATTTACCGTACCAGAATTTTTGTCACCAACTTTAACAAGATCTCCGATTTTTTCCCAAGGATCATCAGAAAGTTGTTTTATTCCCAAGCTAATTTTTTGCTCATTTGAATCAACAAACAAAACTTTTGAATCAAGAGTATCTCCAACTTTGAAAGAATCTTGCAAATTTTGAACATTTTTAGTCCATGATACTTCCGAAATATGAATTAAACCTTCGATACCTTTTTCGAGCTCGATAAAGATACCATAATTCATAATACTAACAATATTACCTTTAACAATATCTCCAACTTTATATTTTTCAGGGATAGTTTCCCAAGGATTATCAACTAATTGTTTTAGTCCAAGAGAAATTCTAGAAGTTTCTTTATTAAAATCAATTACTTGGACTGTAATTTCTTGACCAATTTCAACAATCTCGGATGGATGATTGATCCTTCCCCATGAAAAATCAGTAATATGAATTAATCCATCTACTCCTCCAAGATCAACAAAAGCACCAAAATCAGTTATATTTTTTACAACTCCTTGCAGCTCTGCACCGATCTCAATTTTTGTCATCAGTTCTTGTCTTTTTTCGTTGAGTGATTCTTCAAGAATAGCTTTTCTTGAAACAACAAGATTTTTTCTCATTTCGTCGACTTTTACGATTTGAAAATCAAATTCTTTTCCAATTAAATCATCAAAATTTTTGATTGGCTGCACATCAGCTTGAGAACCTGGTAAGAAAGCTTGAATTACTCCCAAATCTACGACTAATCCACCTTTTACTCTCTTGACAATTTTACCATTAACAGGTTCACCACTGTCACAGAAATGTTTTAATTCATCCCATCTCTTAATAAAATCAGCTTTATATTTTGATAAAGTGATATTACCATCAGTGTCTTCAAATTTTTCTAAAAATATATCAATATTTGAACCTATTTCAGGCAAGTCTTTATTATCAAATTCAGAACGATTAATTAAACCTTCGGATTTAAAGCCAATGTCTACCATTACATCGCTATCACTTATACCAATAACTTTAGCAGATATAATTTGATTTTCAGATATATCATTAAATGTTCCTTGATATTCCTCAGATAAAGCTTCATGCTTATCATCTTCAGATGGTTTTTCATCAGTAAATGATATTCTTTTTATATCTGCAAATAAATCTTTACTTAAATAATCTTTAATACTTTTTTTATTATCTGTTGAAGATTTTTTTTCTTCATTTTTTTGCTCAGATGCTTCAGCAGTTACTTCTTCAACTACAGCTTCCTCTTTATTTGATTCAACAGCAGTTAATTCGTTATCGTTTTCTTTAATTTCTTTGTTTAGTTTATCGTTCATGTTATTTCTCTATATGTTTTAAAATTTGGTTAACCTGTTCTTCAAAAGAACAAAGAGTAGTATCAATTATAATTGCATCTACTGGTTTTTTTAATGGAGATAGTTTACGTGTGCTATCGTACTTATCTCTAGTTTCCAAATCCTCTTTAATTTCGTTAATATTCTTGGCTTCATTAATTTTCTCAAAATCAGCCAACCTTCTTTTAGCTCTAATATCATAGTCAGCTTGAAGATAAAATTTATATTTTGCATCAGGAAATACAACTGTGCCAATGTCTCTACCTTCAACAACAAAGTTACCTTTTTTAGTAAAAGATCTTTGAATTTGAACCATCATATCTCTTACTTCTTTGATTGCACTTACTGCACTAACCTTACTAGTAACTTCTTGACTACGAATTTTCAAACTAATATCATCTCCATCTAAAATAATTCTCATATCACTTTCAGACGAAAAATCTATATGCAATTTTATGGATTTAAGTGAATTATTCACCTCACTAACTGATGTTAAATCAACATTCTGATTAATAAAAAAGAATGTTACTGCTCTATACATAGCACCTGTGTCAAAGTACTGGTATCCTAGCCTGTTTGCTAACTCTTTTGCAGTAGATGTTTTACCAACTCCTGCCGCACCATCAATTGTAATTACCATAAATGCCACGAAAGTTAGTTTTTCTTTAGAGAAATACCAAGATGTTTAGTTTTTACGACTTATGACTGAATTTTAATTAAAAAACTTAATTCTTTTTTTGTAAGAGGTCTCCAACTTCCGATCGCCAAGTTTGAAAGTTTAATTTCTCCTATTCGAACTCTTTTTAAGGATAAAAGGTTCAGGTCAAGAAATTTAAAAATTCTTCTTATCTCATTCTTTTTACCCTGTTTCAAAATCATTGTAACTTCAATTTGACCTTTTTTTGGTTCTTGAGAAACGATTTTAGCTCTGCCTTTTTCATTTGATCCAATGAAAATCCCCTTACGAAGCTTATTAATATTTTTTTCACTAATATATTGATCAGTTGTGGCAATATATTCTTTTTCAATTCTGTTCTTTGGATGCATTAGATATTGGGAGAGACTACCATCATTCGTTAGCAAAAGAGCTCCCGTGGTATCTTTGTCTAACCTTCCTACATGATTTAATGGGGGATTTTTTGGAATTAATTCAAAAATAGTCTTCCTACCTTTTTCATCTGACTTTGTTGATATATAACCTTTAGGCTTGTTAAGTAATATGGTAGTTAAATCAGTATTATAATTTATTTTTTTATCGTCAAGTCTAATATCATCCTTAGCTTCAACATCGATGAACGGGTCAAGTATGAGTTTTCCATTAACCGTAACCATGGCTTCTTGAATGGCATCAATTGATTTTCTTCTCGAAAGTTCTCCAGATGAAGATATAACCTTAAATAATTTCATTATGATAAATTTTCAGATTCAACAAGCTCTGTAACTTCATCTGGTGTCGGCATTTCATTAAGATTACTAATACCAAAATGCTTCAAATAATCATCGGTTGTTTTGTATAAAAGGGCTTTACCAATTGAATCATCTCTTCCTTGAATCTTAATTAAACTTTTTGACAACAAATTTTTTAAAACCCCTTTACAATCAACTCCTCTAATTGTTTCAATATCAATTCTTGATATTGGTTGCTTGTAAGCAATAATTGCTAAGACCTCAAGCGCAGCATTAGAAAGCATTAACTTTTTTGAGGGAATAAGCTTGGAGATGTATGGTTCATAATCTTTTTTACTAACCATCATAAATCCATCTCCGATTTGTTTTATATAAAAAGAGCTTTGCTTATATAAGTTATTAAGATTTGAAACTTCTTTTTCTAAATCTGGTGCATTTTCTTTACCAAAAACTTTAATTATATCTTTTTGAACTAACGGAACAGTAGATACAAAAAAAAGTGATTCTAAAATTTTTTGATTTTCGGTCATGCTTCAGCAATAATTAGTTTTATTTCAATGTCTTTAAAATTTTCTTTCTGCGAACAGATAATTTCAGACTGTTTAATCATCTCTAATAATGCAAGAAATGTAACGATAATTTCAATTTTTGTTTCAAGTTTTTTCACAAGCTTTTTTAAAGACATTATTTTGTTAGTTTTGAATTGTTGTAAAATAAAATTTTTCTGCTCCTTCAAAGAAACAATTTCTCGATAAATTTCAAATGTGTCTTGTGTTGGAGCATTATCAACTGCATCTTTAAAAATTTTTGATATATCAAATAAAGTTACTTCTTTTAAAAAATCAGATACATCAGGCGATTGATCGTAAACTACTTTTGATGAAGACCTAAAAAATGAATCTTTATTTTCAAAATGTAAATTTTTAAGCTTATGAGCTATATTTTTGTATTTCTTATACTCAAGCAGTTGAGCAACAAGATCAATTCTTGGATCATCTATATCCAAAGATTCTTCATCTATCTGTCTTGGTAAAAGCATTTGAGTTTTGATTCTTAATAGCATAGAAGCCATAAATAAGAATTCTCCAGCAATTGAAACATCTAGCTTTTTTGCTTCATCGATAACTGCAATATATTCATTTGTAATTTGTGTTATTGGAATATCATAAATATCAATTTTATCTCTTTTAATAAAATATAAAAGTAAATCTAAAGGTCCTTCGAAGTTTTCTAACTTTATATCAAACATTTATAGTAAACCAGTTGCACTTTTCACTTCTTGAAGTGTCTTTTGAGCAATTTTCTTGGCTTTATTTTGACCCAAAATCATTTTTTGATTTACCTCATCAGGGTTTGCGAGCAGTTGCTCTCTTTTTGATCTTTGCAATTCAAAAAAGGAGATGATAGTTTCGATTAGCTCATTTTTTATTTCCATATATTTTAAACCAGGAGTATCATACCTATCTGCAAGCTCTTTCTTAGATTCATCATTTAGAAATAATGAGTAGATCTTGAATAAAGGTGTATGTTTATCTTTGGGCTCATTCAAACCAGCAGAATCAGTAACAATATTCATTACTTGATCTTTTATAGTATCATTATCAGCAAAGATAGGAATAGTATTATTATATGATTTACTCATTTTTTGATTGTCTATTCCAATTACAATATCATTACTTTTATCTATTTCTATTTCAGGGATAGTGAAAATTTCACCGAATGAGTTATTAAATTTGATGGCAATATCTCTTGTCATTTCTAAATGTTGCTTTTGATCTTTACCAACAGGTACAATTTCAGATTGAAATAATAAAATATCGGATGCCATTAGAATTGGGTATGAAAATAGACCCATATTTGGTTTCAAACCATTGGCTATTTTGTCTTTATAAGAGGTTGATCTCTGCATCAAGCCAACTGATGCAAAGTTTGACAAAATCCAAGCTAGCTCCGTTACTTCAGGGACGTGTGATTGAACCCAAAATGTCGATTGATCTGGATCAATTCCAAGAGCTAAGAGGTCAATAAATGCTTCTCGAGTATTTTCTTCAAGTTTGACTTTATCATTAATTGAAGTCATCGAATGATAATTTGCTACAAAGCAGAATAATTCTGATTCATTTTGAAATTGAATCATCCTTTCTATCATTCCAAAATAATTTCCAATATGAAGTTGCCCAGAAGGCTGTGCACCGCTTAAAATTCTTTTTTTCATAAACTAATTTTTACTTTGAAAAAGGTATTCTTTCCATCCCTCATTCTTTTGATTAATATATTGATTAAAATACATAAATCTATTCGGTTTTTTTGGAACTTTCATCAGTTTCATATTTGCCTCAACAAGAGTTCTATTGCCCTTCCTTGAATTACAAGGAGAGCAAGCAATAATCAAATTTTCCCAAGAGTCTTTCCCACCTTTTTGTTTAGGTATGATATGATCAATAGTTAAGTTTGATTTTGAGCCACAATACTGACAGGAAGAATGATCTCTCATTAGCAAGTTTTTTCGGTTTAAAACAACATCTAAGCTATTAAAAGAGACATACTTCTTTAATTTAACTACACTCGGCACTTTCATTTGCATTGAAGGAGAATGAATATGATGATCATAATTCATTAAGATATCTACTTTATCTAAAAAATATAAACAAATTGCACGCTTAGAATTACATACGCCTAAAGGTAAATAACTTGCATTTAATATTAGTGTTAAGTTATTAAGGTGACTGATATCATGTTTAGACATACAACAATTTATAAATAATCATTTACATTGTACAAAATAAAGTTTAAAGTTTTAAAGCAAATGTAGGGAATAAAGTGAAAAACTTTAGCAGTCCCCGCTACTGTAATTACTGAGATTTAATAATAACCATTCAACATTGTTGGAGAAGGAATTAAATCGTTTTAGGTATAAGCCAGGAGACCTTATTTGCAAATATTAATAAACTTCGGAGGAAAGTATGATGAAAAAATCATATATATTTTTTGCTTTAATTCTAAGTAATCTTTTAGGGCAGTCGTTTACAGGTCTAGTGAAAGATATTTCTGGTGAACCAATACCATATGTTATTATTGAAGAGGTTAATTCAAATGTTGACGAAAAAAATTGGGCAATTACGGATTTCAATGGCGTATTTACAATCAATGCTTCAAATACTGCACAGTTATCTTTTGAAAGAATTGGATTCAAAAAGACTTCGCGTGTAATAAATGAAATTAAAGGAAAATCAATTGTATTATTGAGTGAAGATATTGCACTTGAAGCAGTAGATGTTTACGGCTCAAATAATGACCAGTATCTAAAAAATAAGACATCTTTAAATAGTTTAGGAAGTTATTCCAGAGGTGGTTCTCTGAATCATATTCCATCATTAGAGATGAGAACTTACGGTGGATATGCTGGTGTATCATCAGCATCATTTGATGGTGGATTTGCTAGACATACTAAAGTGCTTTTTAACGGCGTTGATTTAACAGATGCAATGAATGGACAAGTTGATCTTTCTACTTTACCATCCTTTGCTTTAAAATCTGTCAACTACAGATTGAACTCAGGGACCAAATATGGTTCTGGCTCTATAGATGGCTCACTAAACATTAATAACAACGTAACAGAAAATAATGTGTTTTTTAGTGTTGGTGACTTTGGCTTTTCACAATATGGAGCAAATTATTCCATAAATAGATCAACATCAAAAAGAAATATAATGTTTGGTAAAACATCTTATGATGGAGACTATAAATTTAATGATTCAATTAATGGACAAAAAATTGAGCGCTTAAATAACTATTTAGATCAATTTTTTCTAGCTGTTGACAGGCAATTTATAGTTAGAGATGATTTTATAGTAAATATGTTTACTCTGAAAACTGAAAATACTCGCGGAGTAGCTGGAAGCACTAGCTTTCCATCTGATAGCGCAACGAGAACTGATGACTTTGAACTATTTGCATTATCATTTAATAAATTTTTTAAAAAAGGTTCGTTAAATATTTCTATGAATAGATCTGATAACAATCAAGTTTATGATGATTCTAATGGATCTTTTCCAACTCTTAGTGAACATGAATTAGAATATTCATTATTTAAAGTTGATGGGAAACATTCAATAAGTCCTTCATTGAACTATGAAGCATCATTTACCGAAAAAACAGAACGCGTGGATAGCAGTGATCTTAATAGACGTGAATTAAAAACTACTTCCTACGCATTTTCTGGTAATTATGTTAATATTGAAAAAGATTATAAATTATCTCCATCAGTACGATTTGATTCAAGAGAAGAAAATAAAAAATCTACATTTAACTTAGGATTTGAAGCCTTGAACCAATTTGACAATTCGAATAGTTCTTTTGATTTTAATTTAGATGTAGGTTCTTCATTTCAATTTCCAACAATGAATGATTTGTTTTGGCCTGATGGTCAGTACAGTGGAGGAAATGAAGAGCTCAAGCCTGAAGAAAGTCAATATTTTGCATTTTCAATGTCAAATCAATCGTTTTTAGGTAAAATTAAATTAACTGCCTCAATTAAAGATTATAAAGATTTGATTGTGTGGCAGCCTAACGAAGATTTTAAATATATTCCAATAAATGTATCATCAGCTGAACGAACTTCATATAATATTCAGTATTTAAAGGAGTTTTCAAATTTTCAAATGCAATTATCATATAATGTGTATGAATCCTTAGACAAAGATATTGATGAAAAACTCTTATATGTTCCTGATAATTCAGCTAGTCTTTTAATGGTTTATAAACAAAACAACTCAACCCATTATTCGCTCAATTATAAATTGACTGGAAATAGAATCTTGCAGTATGCGTCATCGTTTGCAGAGCAAGTAGATGATGAATCGTATGGATTACTTAGTTTTGGTGTTTCAAACCTTTTTAACTGGCAAGGAAGAAACGTAGTAGTATTTAATTTAACAGTAGATAACCTGTTGGATGAGGAATATATATCTACAATTGGATATCCTGAACCAGGAAGAAGTGTGAATTTTACTTTAGAGTATAAAATCTAATCATCAAATTCCCAGATAATACCAAATGTTAATAGACTACTTATTGGGTTAAAATATTCATGATTTCTCAATGAGTAGTCTTCGTCTGAACTAAACTTATTTAATGCATTTTGAAGTCTAACAGTAAGTATTACATCAGATATTAAAATATCAGTGTTTAAAGAAATATTGATATAATCATCAGAATCAATATTATTTCTTCTTTCTGGCATATTTTTAAAATAATTAAAACTCATATCAGAATTATTTTTTGACATGTATTCTAAGCTCAGCTTTCCATTAATCCCTAAGTTATTTTTGACAAATGATAAATTATATAAATAATCAAGTCTGAGATTATGCTTTCTATTTGAACTTATTAAGCTATCATAAAAATTATAAGAATGATTAAGATTTAATGATCCATATTTCATTGGAATTTTAAAGTTTGATTGAAGAGACATCATATTTTCATCAATAAACTCATATCTATCAGATTCTGGAATGAAGACCTCTCCCAACTCAATAGGTACAATAACATTATCTGCCTCAACATACTTTAATGAAGCTGAAAAATCTATTTTGGTATTAAAATAATATGTAAGTGATAAGTTCTTCCATTCTTCAACTTCATTTCCACTGAATCTTCCCTTGCCTTCAAAATCATAGACATCAAAAAGAACCATTGAATGCTGATTTCTTGTTTTAAAAACTACATCAAGATTTCCAAATATATTTTTATAGAAGATATTTGGCTTGACACTGTCTTCAATTAAATCAATGCCATAAACAATTTCACCAACTGGATAGGAACTTCCTTTAGGCGTTGGAAAGTTATTAATTTGTGTAGTGAGGGTTAAAGCATTCAAAGAAAATCCATTTGAAGATCTTTCATCAAAATAATAACTATTATTTAGAATAACATTTAGAGCTAAGAAGTTATTTTTTTGAATTGAAGCTTTTAATCTATTTCTTTCTAAATCATATTTGTTATTAATAGCATATTCATTAAGAAGTAAGGATTCAAATTTACTTACGTGATTTAATTGTAAATCAAAATTGTAGTCATTTTTAATAAACTTATTTCCAATTGTTAGTGACAAAAAATCAGAAAATTCACTATTTAAAGACGAGTCAAACTCAGTAGAGTTAAAGTTAAATTGTGATTCTTCCCTAAAGTATCCAACAGAAGAATACAGTTTATTTTTATCAAATTTTTTTGAATAATCAAATTGATAAAATAAACTTAATGGAGGATTTTCCGCATTTGAAAATTCTGAATACTGACCAAAATAACTTTTCTTTGATCCTGAAAATTGAAATGTTTCATTAGGAGAGTGCTTTTTTAATCCAACGCTCAATTTATCATATCCATAATCACCAAATTCATAAATGAATTTACTTTTCACATAAGATGAATCTTTAGGAAGTGCTTCAAAGTTTAATTTCTCAAATTTAGTCTTAAAATTCCTAGTAGATCTATCAATCAACAGATTGTTAAATGATATATCTGAATTCCAAATAAGCTGATTGTTTTCCAAAGGGACTGCAAATTGTTTAGAGATATCAAAAGGAATACTTTCTTGTGTAAAAACAATGGAAGCTAGAAAAGAAAATAAAACATAAATTTTTTTATGATTCATCTCTTCTCATAAAATTAATTTTAGAATCTATAAAATTGATAGAATGTAATAATATTGCTTCAAGCGTTTGAGGCTCTACAGGGCTTTGCCACTCTTTTCTTCCTTGATACGATAAAATTAAATGTTCTAAACTAAGCTTATCATCTTCTGGAAAATTTTTAACTTCAGAAATATATTTATTAACAATATCTCTTGAAAGGATAGCATTTCCAACTAAAGATTTATGATTCGATTTAGAGATTGAAGAACCAAGATTAATAGAATAAAGCTTACCAATCTGATGAAGGCATACTCCAGATATTAATAGATCTATATCAATATTATAATGTGAACCAACCTGCTTTGCAATTTTTAAAAGTGATACTGTTTGCTCCATTAAACCATTTTGATAATTGTAATGATATGAGATGCTAGCAGGATAAACTTTAAACTTTTCCTTATGGTCTCTTAAGATATTTTTTGTGACTTTTTTCAAATGGTTCTTTGAAATTAAATTTACTTCTTTAGTCAATTCTTTCCATAATTCACTTGGATTTTTTTTAGAAGTTGGAATTAAGTCAGATGCTTCGAATCCATATTTTTTATATTTTTTCTCATTAGCACGAGAAATATTATCAATTTTGATTAATACATTTTCTCCATATTGATATGTTATACCTTTTACAGCTACGGGGTCTCCATTACTAAACTTTTTAGAAAGTTTTTGAACATTATCCCATATTCTTGCTCTAATTAAACCCGACTTATCTTGCAAAAGTAAATTTAAATAGGTTGAACCGTCTTTTTTCTTAAGTGATTTTTTTTCTAAACATAAATAGAATCCTTGGAGCTTCATATCAGCAACCATATTTGAAATAAGAATGGATTTCATCTTACTAATTTTTTGAATGTGCACAATTGCTATCTTTACAAGTAGCGGATAATTGATGTACGCGTTTTGTAAGGCTCATATTTAAGTCATCAGCAATTTTCTTTTCGATTGAGGAAATTTTATTGTCATAAAATTCAAATATTTCACCGCAATCTTCACAGACAATATGATCATGATTTGGAGTAATTGTTTTTTTATTGTGCTCATAAAGAAATTTTCCGCTATCTAAAGTTATTTTCTTTAAAAGATTATGTTTTACAAATACATCAATTGTTCTATATAATGTGGCTCTTGAAACATTAATTTTCTTTTTTTTGAGATCGCTAAGAATGGTTTCAATATCACGATGACTATCTGTAGAACAAAGCTCATCCCAAATGTCAAGCCTTTGTTTAGTAGCTCTCAACCCTTCACTTTTGAGGACGGCTTCAACTTCTATATGAAATCTACATGGTATTAAATTCTGCATATATCAAATTACACTAAATTGATTTTTTAATCTATTTTTTTTAAACGAGCGTACTTAACAATTAATTTTTTTCTTAAACCACCATCAAATTCAACACCAACTTTTTGATTTTCACCTGTACCACTCAAAACAAGAATGGTGCCTATTCCAAAAAGATTATGTTGAACTTGATCTCCAATTTTAAAGTCATCAAACTCTGTAACTGTTCTTGAAATTTGAATTTTTTTCTGTTCTCCAGTACCAACAATTCTTCGAGTATAAACTGATTTATAAGATTTAACTTTTATAACATCTTCATCAATTTCATTTAAAAAATCTGATTGAACAAATGATGTGGTATTCATAGCTCCAAATCTTCTTCTGTATTTTGCATTTAAAAGGTATACCTGATCCATAGCTCTTGTTACTGCAACATAAAACAATCTTCTTTCTTCTTCCATTTGATCGGGTCCATCATCAATTCTAACTAGTGGAAAAAGTCCTTGTTCAAGTCCAGCGATAAATACGGTTGGAAATTCAAGACCTTTTGCTGCATGTACAGTCATTAGTGTAATAGAATTATCTTTATCATCCCATTCATCAATATCTGTAAACAGTGAAATTTCTTGGAGAAAGTCTCTTAAATTTCCACCAACTTGATCAGAAAATTTATCAACAGATGCTTTAAGCTCTTGAATATTATCATATCGATCTTGTTCAACAGGATTATTTTTATAATAATTTTCAATATTAAACTCTTCTAATAAAGTTCTTAATAACTCTTTAGGGTCAAGAGTTTCTAGTAAACTGCTAAATTTTTTGATTGAGGCATGAAAACTTTCAATTGAATCTTGTTGCTTTCCTCTTAATTTCAAATCTCTACAAAATTCAAGACTATCAAACAGTGAAATTTTCTTTTTGGATGCTAACTCAACAAACATTTTTATTGATTTTTCTCCAATGCCTCTAACAGGAAAATTAATGATACGCCTAAGAGCTACATCATCATTACTATTTGCCACCAAAGTTAAATATGCTAACACATCTTTAATCTCTTTCCTATCATAGAATTTCGTTCCACCTACAATATTATATGGAATTCCTTCTTTTACCATCGCTTGTTCTATTGATCTTGACTGTGCATTTGTTCTGTATAAAACTGCAAAATCTTTGAAAGTACTTTTATTAAGTTTTATTTCAGACTTAATTGCATCACATATAGCATTTGATTCTTCTTCATCACTTCCAGTGGAAATCAGTGAAATCTTTTCTCCTTTTCCTCTTGTTGCTTCCAACTTCTTTTCAGCTCTGTTTTTATTATTTGAAACAACAGACCAAGCTCCATCAAGAATACGTTGAGTTGATCTATAATTTTTTTCAAGCTTAATCTCAATGTTTTTTGAGAATGTGTCCTGAAAGTTGGTAAGGATATTATCAATATTAGCTCCTCTCCAACCATAAATGGATTGGTCATCATCACCAACTACAGTAATATTTTGATGTTTTCCAGCTAGTAAAGATACAATTTCAAATTGTGGTGAATTGGTATCTTGAAATTCATCAACTAATACATATTTCCATGTGCTTTGATAAAAATTTAAAATTTTAGCATTTTCTTTTAACAATCGAATTGGGAGGAGAATTAAATCATTAAAATCTAGTGCATTGTTTGATTTTAATTTTTCACAATATGCCTTATAGACCTCAACAATTTTTTCATCCTCAAATGTTTGAGCTTTGGATTCTATATCTTTAATTGAAAGATTATCATTTTTAAACTTATCAATTTGAACTTTCAAGAAACCAACGTTGAGCTCTTTAAATTCAGAAAGATTCAAATTCTCAACAACCTCTTTAATAACAGATTTTTGATCGGAAGTATCGTAAATAGTAAAACTAGAATTATATCCTTCATCCAATGTTGAGATGTGCATTCTTAACATGCGAGCACCTATTGAATGAAATGTTCCAACATTTACTCCATCACAAGATATGCTTTCTTGAATTCTTAATTTCATTTCTGCAGCGGCTTTATTGGTGAAGGTTAATGCTAATATTTCTTCTGGTTTAAAAAGCTTTTCTTTGATTAAATGCCAAACTTTATAAGTAAGTACTCTTGTTTTTCCGCTTCCTGCTCCTGCAAATACTAGAACAGGTTTATTTACTGTTTGGACTGCTTTTAGTTGTTGAGTATTTAAATCTTGTAACTTCATCTATTCTTTCTTTTGTTAATTTTATAAATCCTTTTTGCCTCTTCATGATCTTTTTCATTCGTTGTAAATGCATGTGATCCATCTCCTTGTGCAACAAAAAATAAGAAATTGGTATCTTCAGGATATAATGCTGCTTTAATTGATGCAATGCCTGGGTTATTAATTGGCCCCGGAGGCAAACCATAATTCTGATACGTATTATAATCAGACTTAATTCTTAAATCTCTATTAGATAATGTTTTTGGAGGACCTGGTATTATATATTGTATCGTTGGGTCGGCTTGTAGTTTCATATTAATTTTTAATCTATTATGATATACTGAAGAAATTGTACTTCGCTCACTATCAAGCATCGCTTCTCCTTCAATAATCGACGCCAAAGTTACAACTTCATGTACCGAAAATCCTAATTGATTCGCTCTATCTTGTAAATTTTCATCAAATTTTTTCCAAAATTCTGACAACAAAATATCTATAATTTCTTCTGGAGATGAATCATGAAATAAATAATATGTATCTGGGTAAAGATAACCTTCAAGCGATGAAGCATCCACTTGATATTGTTCTAGGATCTCGGTTGAATTAAAGTATTTGTTAAAATCATAATCTGTATTCAATAATGTATTAATATCTTTGAAGAGATTCTTTGATTGTGAACCTTCCGGTATTGTTAGTTTTAATTTTATTGGACCTTTATTAAAAATGAGATCAATTAATATAGCGTCTGATATCTTTCCATTAATTAAAAATCTACCGGTTGGGATTTTTGATGCCAACCCTCTAGTGATAACTTTTAGCTTAAATATATTTTGATTTACTATAATTTCATTTTCCAATAATAAATGAGAAACTGAATTTAATGACATACCTTTTTCAATAGTTATGACAGATGAATTTACTTCACGATTATTTACTGAAAGCATACTTGTAACAAAAATAATAAGTATTGTTATTGCTATAGATAAGGTAGTATTTATTTCTTTCATCTGAGGGCTAGAAATTACCTTATTTCTTATTTCAAATCAATGGATGTAATAATATTTTTGCAAACAACAATTATCGCAACTAACTTTCCAATTATGGAAAACAAAAATAAAAAAACTTTACAGTTTTCATGGCCATACAAAAGAAAAAATTATGTTTTGTTTGGTTTTGGAGTTTTCGTTATAATTGTGGGTTATTTGATAATGTATTCAGGAGAAGTAGATAGTTTTCAAAGCTTAGTTATTTCTCCACTACTTTTATTAGCTGGCTATTTGGTTATAATTCCAATGGCTTTGTTAAACAAAAAATAATTTGGGGTAGTAGTTCAGTTGGTTAGAACGCCGGCCTGTCAAGCCGGAGGTCGCGGGTTCGAGTCCCGTCTATCCCGCAACTTTCAATGAAAAAAATTTTCCAAGTAGGTGCTGGTCTTGTAGGAAAAACAATGGCACTTGATTTATCCAAAAATCATGAACTTCATCTTGGTGACACCAATTTAGATCTGTTAAATGAAATCAAAAATGAAGACCAGTCAATACATATACAAAAAATAGATATTCAAGATAAAAAAAATTTTCGCACATGGATAGCTGATGCTGATATCGTGCTTTTGGCTGTTCCAGGATTTTTAGGATTTGAAGCTTTACGTTTAATTATTGAGTGTGGAAAAAATGTTGTTGATATATCTTTTTCTCCAGAGAATGTCCTTTCGCTTAACGATTTGGCAATAGAAAATGATGTTTGTGCCGTTGTAGATGCAGGCGTAGCTCCAGGTATACCAAATTTTTTATTGGGATATTGGAATGAAAAAATTAAAGTGAATTCCTTTGATTATATGGTAGGAGGCTTACCAAAAAATCCATCTCCACCTTTTAATTATAAAGCTCCATTTTCTCCCATAGATGTTATTGAAGAATATACTCGACCTGCAAGAATGATGATTAATTCTAAAGTGGAAATAAAACCTGCGCTATCAGATATTGAAGAGCTAAAAATTGATAATGTTGGAATTTTAGAAGCATTTAATACTGACGGTCTTCGTTCGATATTAACTACAATGTCGCACATACCAAATATGAAAGAAAAAACTTTAAGATATCCTGGACACGCTTTATTAATACAATCGATGATTGATAAAAATTTATTTGATAAAAATAATTTTGACCAAACTGTTGAAAAATTATTTTCTGAATGGAAACTTGAAAACCATGAACCAGAATTCACAGTACTAGATATTAATATTAATGGAGATAAACAAAATGTCCATTATCACCTTTATGATGAAATGGATATGCTTTCAAAATCTTCTTCAATGGCTAGAACTACTGGCTATACAGCCACTGCAACTGTAAATATGTTATTAGAAAACCTTTGGTCAAAAAAAGGTGTTTCCCCTCCTGAAATTGTCGGCGCTAATGAGCCTTGTATTAATTTTCTTTTTGATTACTTATCATCAAGAAATGTCAAAATATCACAAATTTGATATTTTTCTGATAAGTTCATTTTAGTATTGATACCAAATCTCTTTCTATTGTACATTGTCTAATGTTTAAAAAATCACTATCACTTTTTTTAATATTATTCCTAATTAACTGCGGAGGCGGTGGAGGCGGTGGAGAAGATTCGGGTGCAGGCCCAAGCAATGATCCTCCTGTAGCTAGTTTTTCAGCAAGTCCGCTTAGTGGAGCAGCTCCATTAGCTGTAAACTTTACTTCTACATCAACTAATGCAACCACTCATGACTGGGATTTTAACGGAGATGGTATTTTAGATGCATCAGGAGTTTTGGTTCAGTATACTTATGCAGAAGCAGGGACATATACAGTAACATTAACAGCAACTGGGCCAAATGGTACTGATGTTCTTACTAGAAATAATTATGTTACAGTTTCAGCATCACCTCCTGCTGCGTTATTTACAGGAGAACCAACTTCAGGTAAAAAAGATTTAAGGGTAGAATTTTCAAATTCATCATTAAGATACAATAGCTCTGTATGGGATTTTGGAGATGGCAACACAAGTACTGAAGATAACCCTGTCCACACCTATACTACGGCTGGAAACTTTGATGTGACATTATCAGTTGTTGGTGAAGGTGGTTCAGATACCAATGTACTATCAGGATACATAACTGTTGATGACATACAAACACCTGCAATAGTTTTTGATCCTAAGTATATTGAAACAACTTCAGGGTCATCTATACCTATTGACATCAAAGTTCTTGGAGTATCAGGAATGGCTGCTGCCCAAGTTGTAATATTTTATGACAATAGTTTAATGACCTATGACAGTGTAACAGCAGGAGATTTTTTGAAAGGCGATTCAGATCCATTATTAGTCGTCACTAGTAATCCTGGAGCAAATAGAGTTATCATTTATACATCATCTTTATCAAGTGATCTTCCATCAAATGATGGTGATGGGGTAATTGCAACCGTAAACTTTACTTTTAATGGTTCGGTTGATACATCAGTAGATATTAATCTAGATGCATCAGTTGGAGGCAGTGGTAGTTTGATGCTTGATGTTGATGGTGGAGAAATTACAATTAATGATGCTGTTGGAGCATATATTTTAATTAATGAGTAAAACAATGAAAAAAATTACATATATATTAGTAGCAATTTTAATTTTAACTATCTCTTTTGAGCCGTTAAGTAATATCTACTATGAAAATAAACGTATTAAAAATGAAAAGTATTTAGCAGAATATTTAAGTGATAAATCTTTTAAAAGAAGTTATGTAAAAAGCCTTCCAAAAAAACTTAGACCCGATTTAAAAAATTATCATGATTTTTTGATGACAAGAGATCCAAGCACAAACTCTGTTCCTTCCGAAAGAGTTTTAGATGCAATTAAGCTAAGAGATGCCAAGCTAAATTCTCGCTCCTATTTAAACAGACAAACTGAAATCAATTGGACAGAAAGAGGTCCTAGTAAACAAGCTGGAAGAACTAGAGCCTTAATGCTCGATGGAAATTTTAGCTCTAATAATAAAGTATGGGCTGCTGGAGTAAGTGGTGGACTTTGGTCAATAACAAATATTGAAAATGCAAGTTCTGAATGGACAAAAGTTTCTGATTTTTGGGATACATTAAATATTACTAGTGTTGCAACAGACCCAACAGATGCTAACATCATTTATATTGGAACTGGAGAAAAAAGAGGAATGGGCCTCAAAGGATTTGGTGTTTGGAAAACTTCAGATGGAGGCTCCACATGGAATCAACTTTCTTCATCAACAGGTTTTAAGTGGATTGATACTATAATTGTTAGAGATGAAGGTGGTGTTGGAGCTGTTTATGTTGGAGGAGGAAGATCTTTATCAGAAGGAGAATATACTGGAATAAATGGATTACAAAAATCAACGGACGGTGGTGCTACTTGGACTGAAGTTCTAGGAGAAATAGCAGCAGGTTCAAGTCATCATGTAACGGACTTAGAAATAGATTCAAATAACAGACTAATTGTTGGTACTAGAACAAATACTTTTGGAGATGGTGGTGGTCAAATCTTCTACAGTGATGATGGTGCTGTTTTTAGTCCCTACACCATTGGCGCATTAGGTCAATTTGATAGAACATTTGTTGATGTATCTCCAAGTGATCCGAATGTACTTTATGCAATGTTTGAAAATGCAAGCACTGGTTATATTACCTGGCTTGGAAAATCTGAAGATGGAGGACTTACTTGGACCCAAAAATCAATTGGACTTGATGAGAATGGAAATCCATTTGGTGATTACCAAGGCTCAATGGATTATTGGGGATTCTTAGGTGTTGATCCAAATGATACTAATACAATTTACGCTGCTGGAGCGCAATCAATACATAAATCTACAGATTCTGGAGAAACTTGGACTGAAATTTCAGAATGGCGTGGAACAGGGTTCTCTTTACCTTATGTCCATGCTGATCATCATAATATCGTATTTATTGATAGTGATAAAATACTTATGTCAAATGATGGTGGTGTATTTTTAACTACTGATGGTGGAAATACATTTACCATGAAAAATGATAACATGGTAACTACACAATTTTATTCAACAGCTATTCATCCAACAGATTCTGATTATGTACTTGGTGGTACTCAAGATAATGGTACTTGGAGACTAAATACAGCTGGTAAACAAGCTGGTGTTGAGGTTTATGGAGGAGACGGTGGATTTGCTCACATTGATCAAGTTGATCCTGATTATCAATTTGGTGCTACTACTTATGGTAATATTTTTAGGAGCGTTAATGGAGGTCAATCATTTGGTTCGTATTCAAATGTAACCAATAGTGATGGAACCGATGCTGGATTTTTTATCAATCCAAGCGTGATTGATGGCGTGAATAAAGCAATGTATGTAACATTTGATACCGTAAGCATTTTAAGACAAAAAGATTATACTAAGTTATCTGCGCATGACTTTATTAATATTAATTTAGGCTCAGGTGCTACAGCCTACAAAGTTTCTCCTCATACTAGCGGAGTGCTTTTTGTAGGTACAGCTAGTGGAAGAGTATTCAAAATTACTGATGCTCATACTGATAATTATGCTGTCACTGAAATTAGTCCATCTCAAACCACTGGTTATATTTCATCTATCGATGTAGGTAAAAATGATAATCAAATTTTAATAACCTTATCGAATTATGGAATCAATTCAGTTTATGAAACTATTTCTGGTGGAGGTTCTAATGCTTGGGTTGATATTGAAGGTGATTTACCAGACATACCTGTAAGATGGGGTTTATATAATAGAGATAATTTTAATCAAGTAGCTATCGCCACAGAAGTTGGAGTATGGGTGTCCGATGACGTAACAAGCTCATCAGTAACATGGAATCCTTCTAATGATGGACTTGCAAACGTAAGAGTTGATATGTTAGCAATGAATTCTGATGGAGAAATGTCTGCAGGTACATTTGGTCGTGGTCAGTTTACCTCACCTGGGTTTACTTCAACAGCACCATTAAATGCAGCTTTCTCTCCAAGCAAAACTTCTGGTGTTTTTCCATTAGATGTTAATTTTGTAGATCGTTCAACTGGAAATGTTTCATCATGGTCTTGGGATTTTGGTGATGGATCTACTAGCAGTGATCAAAATCCTTCACACACTTATAATGATTCTGGACGTTACACTGTTTCATTAACTGTAAGCGATGGTACTAATAATAGTGTAACTACAAAAAATAATTTAATCTGGGCTACTGCAGTTCAAGATACACTTTGGGAAGAAGGATTTGAAACGAACCCTTATGGATGGGCAGATGGACGTAGAGATGTTCATGCATTTGGAAGTATTAATGCAAATAATGATGCTGAATCATTTAGTTGGTGGTATTATACTGCTGGTTATGGTGCTGCATTTAATAGTCATTGGATGGCAGGTCTTGGAATGGCAGGAAGTGGCACTGCAGATGACTACCTTATTAGTCCATTATTATGGCTGAGACCTGGAACTGATAATCTTTTATCATTTTATGTCAATTCTAATGCTGGTGAAGAGTCATACGATGTATTGCTTTCTCCAACTGGTGGTACTGCTGTTGAAGACTTTACAGTCACCCTTGATTCAAGAACAGAAACGGTATCAGCTTGGGAACAGAGAACATATGATTTATCATCTTACGCTGGGACAAGTGTTAGAGTTGCTTTTCATGTCAAAACAGCTAATCAGGGATATATGTTCTTTGACTCAATGACATTGACTGCTGGACAACTTGATGCAACTGGTGCTCCGTTATCTCCACAGGGCTTAATTGTTGTAAATGAATTAGAATATGATGATGCAAATACACAATGGGTTCCAACTACTGATGGAATTGATCTTCTTTGGAACAGAAGCTTAGAAAGTGACTTTGCTTCATATAATGTGTATGGTAGTCAAAATGAAGGGTTTACTGCAGATAGTAGTACATTATTAGGAGTAGGAACTTTAGGTAATATAGATTCTGAACATTTTGAACCATCCCCTTCAACTACACCATGGCCAGATACTACATTTGTCTTTAGGCAAACATTTAGTGTAGACTCTTATACTCATGAAGGATTAAATCAGGGAGATACATGGTACTACAGAGTTAGTGCCATAGATTCAGATGGTAATGAAACTATGAGCGATGAGGTAAGTTTCTTATTAGATAGCCTTGGACCAACTGCTGGAACTGTTACAATAAATGATCTTGTGGATACTAGTTATTTAAGAAGTAATAGTGAAGTGAGTATTACTGTTGATGGATGGTCTGATAATTCTGGTATTGAAGCATTTTTTATGGGAATTGGTTCAAGTGCTAATGACAATAATGCTGATATAGTACAATTTACCAATGTTGGGCTAACAGACCTTCAACTAACAGGTTTAGATTTAAATGATTTCACTGAACATTTCTTAAAGGTAGCCGCGGTTGATGGTGCTGGAAATGTCTCAAGTTTTGTCATTGAAGGATTTACTGTTTATACATCCTTGCTTGGGGACCTTGATAATGACTGGGATGTTGATATAGAAGATTTAAATGCTTTTGTAAACGCATGGCCAAATTCTGGACTTGAAACAACTGTGGATATTGGACCTGCAACAGGTGCTAGCCCATATTTAATGCCAACATTTGATAACACTAATGATATTAATGATTTAAGTGTATTCTCAAGAAATTGGTTATGGACAAAGGCACAAGGAAGAACAGCTCAAGATATTGAAATCATGCCTACTGAGTTTGAAGCAGAAATACTTGGTAATCAAATAATTATTGAGCTACCTGAAGGTATAACGGCAGGAAGATTTGAAATTGGTAACCTCAAAAATATTTATGACTTTAATACAGATCAAAAACAAGGATACATTGTTTTAGAAAATGAAGATGAACAAAATCAATATTATGAAGTTGAATACTTGTCACAAGATGTTGTGTTTAAAGAAGTTCAAAATAAGGATTATGATTATGATGTTGTTAGTGCCAACCTTGAGATAATGCCTGCACCATATAGATTTACAAGGGAACTTAGCAGGGAAACTGGTTTTACAACACTGACTTTTGGCTCTGGAAATGCAACATCATTAGACAATGATTTTATTCCTGATCCGAGCGAATTTTCAATGCCGCTATATGGAAAATCAAATTTTCCAAAAATCTCAATTGATCCGTCTAATATGCTTTCTACATCAACACTTGGCATGGCACCGCATGATACAACATTATTTATAAAATATAGATACGGTGGTGGATTAAAACATAATGTTCGTGCAAAAAATATTAAAACAATACAAAAACTTTTTATTGAATATAATCGCAATTCTAATTATTCTGCAAATTTAGCGATAAAAACATCTTTAAATGTACTAAATGCTGATGCAGCTGTTGGAGGTGAAGATAAGCCAACACTTGGCCAAATGAGATATGAATACAGAGGCCATATGAATTCGCAAAATAGAATTGTAACAAAAAGTGACCTGCTTTCTCGTGTTTATACAATGCCATCAAATTTTGGAAGAGTTTATAGAGCAGGAATTACAAAAAATTCAGCAAACCCTCTTGCAACACAGTTATTCATAATAAGCAGGGATAAATCTAAAAAATTAACACATTCATCAGACAATCTTAAAAAGAACCTTGAGACATATTTAAATCAATTTAGATTAATATCAGATGCTGTTGATATTATGGATGCATTTGTAATAAATGTGGGTGTTGAGTATGAAGTTGTTTCAGACGGTGTATTACATAAAAATATAGTAATTCAGCAAATAAATACAAAAATAAAATCATATTTTGATATTAAAAAATGGCAAATTGACCAACCTATAAATGTATCTGAAATTTATAATATTATTTTAAATTCTCCTGGTGTTGTTTCTTTACTTGATTTATTTGTGACTAATAAATTTGGTGGTGATTATTCACAGACTGCATTTAATGTTGAGGCAAATACTAAAAATAATTTCATTGTTGGGCCTGTAGGTTCTATATTTGAAATGCTTAACCCAAATAGTGATATAATAGGACATGTGAAATAATGTATAAAATATTAACAGCATCAGCAGACACATACATAACAAACAAGGTAATAAGCACTTCTGCTCGCGCAATAGACGCAAACATGGGAAATGCAAGTACAATTGACATTTTTAAACTATATGATGAGTCAACATTCTCAGGTCATCCAAGGACTTA